>JAABUK010000098.1_pt1 | contig 202759 bp, 186 predicted proteins | sample 5559141 | NCBI WGS metagenome assembly JAABUK01 (sample SAMN10711869, study PRJNA513367) | rock metagenome | isolation source: Antarctica rocks | place: Antarctica: Victoria Land, Pudding Butte nord | collected 2016-01-03 | reverse complement strand
GCCCTCCTGATACGCGTCCGATGATTCCCATGTCTCAGTGAACAGCTCATAGTTTACTATGAGGCTTTGTAGAGTCATTCCAAATATTGGTTCTGGGGGTACCAACCGTTGGATTGCAACTACCATTGCCTCAGTCCCTCAGATATGCCAAGCTCCGCTAAGCCCCTTCGGGTTAGCGCCTTCTGCTTACTACGGAACCTCCAGGTAGCACGTCTGAGCGTAAAATCCGAATATTACGTCTGGTTCGCCTTATTTTAACTATCGATTATTAAAATACCCGTACTATTCTACTTTTAGATTAATACCGTAATCTTAACGATAAAATCTAAATTTATTATATATTAATATAACCGCGTATAGAAATATTATAGTTAATAATTACTTTAATATTAATAGAACTTAAATTATAAACGACTATTTATAGATTTTCTTATTATTATCTATAAAATTATAATACCGATATAATAAAAATCTTATTAAAAGTATTTATTAATTAATTAATTATCGTTATTTATTAAGTATTAAAGAGTATATATTTATCGTTAGAGATTAAAAACTATTCTTTACCTAGCCCCCCCGATAAAGTACGATATATTTAAACCCTAAAACTTTATGAAGATTATATTCTTATTATTTTTATTATTATCCGTTACCCCGTCTTCTCTCTTTTCCTCTTCCGTTAGTTTATCCTAATTTATATCGAGGCCGATTATTTTTATATCCGTTTTAGATTTTACCTTAATATCTAGTATATCTTTATTATTAAGGATTATATTATTAATTTTAATATAGTTATAAAGTTTCGCCGGTTTAAGCTCCTTTTTATATTAAAGACCCTTTTAAATTATATAATAATATAAGTTATATAAAGCCTCCCTACGATAGTAATTATTTAGATAGAATAAATTCTCTATATTAAAAGTTAAAGATTATAATTAAGTTATTTATATTAAACGCTCGTTCTTTTATTTAAAAGAGTTTATTAAATTCGTTATTAAGGCTCCGTAAACTTTATTTTTTATATCGAATCCTATATTTCGTTACTCCGCTCGAGTATTTATTATAATAAAAAGATAATTAAGACTATTATTTATCGTTAAATAAACTTTAATATAACGGAAATAATAATTAAAGTAGAACTATATATTTATAGATCCGGGATCTTTATTATACTCGTTATTAATCGAGTAATCGGGATAATTTAAGCGCTAGACGTTATACCTAAAAAGAATACTCGTTATATCTTTACAAATAACTTTATTAACGCCGAGTAGGGTAATATATAATTAATCCGCTATATAAATAACCCCCCCGAGCGTTTCGGGGTCTCTAATTAAGATATCGTAATCTTTACCTATACTATACTTTACTAGTTTACGAAAGTCTTTTTTAAATATTAACCTCTCGTCCTTTATTAGGTAAGAGATAATTTCTTCGGCGTAAATAAAATAATACCTATAGATCTAGTTACGGGTCTTTTTTAGAAGTATTTCGAATATTATTATAATATAATAGTAGTCCGATAAGTTTTAAGTATAAGGTAAATTAATTAATATATATATTATATTATATTATAATAGGTATTAGGAAAAGAGGGTATTAACGATTTAGATAATAATTCTAATATTATAAATTAATAATCGAAAGGGGATTAATAATTAAAAGGGGATTAATAATTAAAAGGGATTAACCAAAATTTTATTAAAATTAAACTTTAGTCTAGGAAATAACTTTAAAAGTTTAAAAGTTTTGAGCGGGGGGCTAGCCTTTTAATATTAAGCCCTTAAGAATAATTAATAGTAAATATATTTCAAAGTCGAGCTTAAGGTTATTTAAATTTAAAGATTTAATTATTTAAAATTAAAGCTTTAATTATTTAATATTAAAGTTTCGGATTCACTATTATTATAATTATGGCCTTATCGTTATTATACGTAAGTTTTTATTATTATTATTATCTAAAAGTCTAAGACGTTAATACTAGTATATTTATAGTTATAGAAAATAGAGTTAATATATTTATAATCTTGAACTCTAGTAGTAAATTCGATATTTTAACTTTATTATAATTATTTATAGATTTAATATTACTGTCTAGAGGACTATTATAAACGACGTAGTAAAATTACGCCGCGCGGATTTACTAGCTTTTTAACCGTTATTAAGGATTATCGTAATTATATTTAAAAATACTTTATTAAATTATTATTATTACCTTATTAATCTCGGTTTATATAATATTATTCGCGATTAAGAAGGAGGGTTCCTAGGCGGCCCCCTTTATAAATAATAATAATTTAATATATAATAATAGAGTTAAGAAGGTCGGGTCCTCGGGGTATCCGGGTATAAACTAAATATATACCTTATAAAATCGTTTTTATATTAATTTCTAATAGCGGATCTTCTCCCTAACCGAATACTTAAGGTATAGGTTAATATTAAACACTTTTTATTTATTTAATATATATAGGCTCTTCGTCTATATATAGTATTATCCCTCCTCCCCCGTTATTAATACGTTCCCGTCGATATTTATATCCTTTACCGCTTTTTATTATTTAGCGGTATAACCGAGAGGGTATTTTAAATTATATATTATTCCGGCTAGATCGAATTCGCTTAATTAATTTATAAGGATTTTAGCCGGGTACTAGTTAATTATAAATAAAATAATCTAATTATTTAAGCGGACACTAGATTTAAGGATTTAATTAACTCTTAAAATTCCTAAATTTATAAATAAAGTAAAGTAGTTATAGGCTATAAAGATTATATATAAATACTCGGCGGGTTTATTAATATTCTTTTTAACTAGGTTATAAAGATTATAATAAATAATATTATATATCGTTATTCCTTAGGTTAAAGGTTTAGCGGCTTTAATATCGCGCTTCTTCTTTATAAATTTATTAGAGTCCTTATCTCCCTTAATTTTAAAGTTTATTCTCTTCTTCTTTTATTTTATAAATATTCTTTTAATAAACTTTATAACCTTATCCTTTCTAGATTTAGTAGGTATTTTTTATTTATACTTAATAAGCGTCTCCTTATTATTAAGTTAGTCCTTTATATTCTTATAATTATAATTAATATTATTATTAATTAATATAACGTCGTTATCGATTAATATATCGTTATCGTTGTTTTTATCTACCTTTTCCTTCTCCTTTTTATTACGAGTCGATTATTCCTTTTTAACTTTTTAAGCCTTAGATACCGCCGGTTTAATTTTCGGGATTAACGCGTTACTTTTATTTAATTTACGTTTTATACTTAACTTCGGGGTAGGCCCTTTATACTTCGGTTTAATATTATTATCTTCGAAGGCTAGTTTATAGTCCTCCGTAAAATAATTCTAATTATAATATTAATATAATAAACGGTAGAGGTTAACGAGTAGGATTTATTAAGATTCCGTCCTTAAATATCTCGCTTAAAATTATCCTTATATTTATATTATCGGAGGACGGTTTATTTAATAAATCCCCTTCGTTATTATTATTATTAAAGTAAGTTATATTATTTAAGAGATCGTTAATCTCCGTAATTAATATTAAATTATAAATATTATTATCTTTTATTATAATTAGTATTAAAGTATAAAGATTAAATAAAGAGATTAAGAAAATTAATTTAAAGAGGAGAAAAAAGAAGTAAAAATTAAAATAAAAGTTAGTTTAAGAAATAATTTTAAAATTTAAAAGTTTTTAGGCGGGGCTAAAGGCGCTTAAATATTATTATTAATAATTATATTATTTAAAAGTAAATTTTTATTATTCGAAAGTAAACTTTAAGTTCTTATTTAATTTAAGGATATTTAAAATTCAGCCGTTACTAGTATTAAATAAAGAGATTAGATTAGAATATTATTATTTAATATTAAATATTTATTTAAACTTTACCTCCTAGTTAAAAATATTCAAATTTCAAAATAATCTTCTAGAGTAATGACTTCGTATATTAATTAATATTGAATATTTATTTAAGCTTTACCTCCTAGCCAAAACTATTCAAATTTTAAAATAATCTTCTAGAGTACTAACTTCGTATATTAATTAGTATTAAATATTTATTTAAACTTTACCTCTTAGCCAAAAATATTTAAATTTTAAAATAATCTTCTAGAGTACTAACTTCGTATATTAATTAGTATTAAATATTTATTTGAACTTTACCTCCTAGCTAAAAATATTTAAATTTTAAAATAATCTTCTAGAGTACTAACTTCGTATATTAATTAGTATTAAATATTTATTTGAACTTTACCTCCTAGCTAAAAATATTTAAATTTCAAAATAATCTTTTAAAGTAATAACTTCGTGTATTAAGATTTAGTGCGTAAAGCTTATTAACGATTATTATTACTAGTATTATTATTAATATTTACTATATTAACTTTATTATTATTATCGTCGGTAGTATAATAATTTACTTTACTTATTAATTTTATTTAAATCTTTATTACCTTTATTTATTAAAGCTCCTTATCTCTCTTTACTTTTTATTAATTTATTATTTAATTATTCATTATATTATCCTCGTTAATATCTCGTAAAGATTCTCCTTCCTTAACGGTCGTTAAAGCCTCGATCCTCGCGTTTATAATTAAAGCGATAAATAAATTACTAGTAGATATACGCTAGAAGATTAACGAAACGATATATTAAACCGGAGAATTAAGGGTATAAATCGATCTAATTTAAGATATATTAAAAAAGTTCGTTAATAATACGGAGATCGTTAACGAGATTATTACCGAGGTATAGGGTATATTAATAAATAATAAACTTTAAACGATAAGATTCGCGAGTTAATAAAAAGTATATAAAGCGCTAGACTCGACGATTCTATAGGATATACGAAAACGGGCGATAATTAATCGTAGATAAAAAAAGAAATACGTTAAAGGTATATAAAATATATGGGGGACCGTAGTATAAAATTAATAATTTAATACTATAAAGGAAAATCACCTCGGTTATATAAATTAAATCGCTAAGAAATTTATCTATAACGATATTTATTCTATAATCATTTAGTTAATAATTAACTACTTAGAACGAAATAATTATAGATAAGAATCTACGCGTAAAAGTATCTCGAAAGACTAGTAGACGTTAAGTAATTTAAAAAAAATTAATATTTATACTCTTTTAATTAAGTCGGGCTTAACGGATAAATAATTAATAAAACTAGAGATTAATCGAAAGTATCTAGTAAGGTTAAGGATAAATAATAACGAGGGACCTTTATTATAAGGAAAACGTAGGAGATATAACCGTTAAGTCGTTAATAATAAAGAGATTAAACCTAAATCGGTAGATTATAAAATTAATAATAACGATTTAAGCGATACCTCGGAGAATAAAGATATAATATCTTCGAGCGGTAACTTTAATAAGGACGATAATAATAATAATAATAACGACGATAAGGATCAAGGAATAAATAATCGGGTTAAGTATTTCGGTTATAATTATATAGGCCTATCGGTTAATTCCCTTAAACGAGTAGTAAAGAAAAATCCAAAAACTACTAATATAAATAGCGAGGCTAGTTAAATCGGTACCCTCCGAGTATTTATAAAAACTGGGTCCGATTTACGATATATTTATTATATATATTTATATATTATAACTAGATATTTCGGTTTATAAATTAAGTTATTAAACGAAAAGAGTATCCGTTTATAATTAATTAAATACTAGCGTTATTAAAGTAATATAGATACTTTTAAGATTAACGTAGTTATTAAGAATTAATAACGGATAATAGCCCGATTAAAAATAGATAATAATAAGTATAAGGTTTATAAATACCGAACGATTAAAGCGAGTATTAAAGTATTCCTAACTAATTAAATATCGCGGTTTATCGTTCGTAAAATAAAAGGGCTAGAAGTATAGGATACCTAGAAAGAGACGGGTAACGTTATTATTAAAGGTATATTTAATTAATTATAAACGGGAGTAAACTTAGAGGGTAGCTTCGAGGTTAAAATTAGAGATATTATAACGGAGGAGTTCGATATATATCTTTATTATTAAATAAAGCGGAATAAATAACCTAATAAAGGGTAACTACGGATAATATTTTATTTATTAATATAGTAAATTATCCGGTAAGATCCGATATATTAGGCTCTATATATATACCTACGACCTAATTATAATTACCGACTAGTTTTATATTCTTATTATATTAAATATACTCGGCCTAGAGACTCGACTTTTTTCCGGTATATCGATATAAATATACCTAAATATCTCGCCTATAGGTATAAAGTTAATATTATATAGAGATTAATATCTTTTAACGACGAGACTATTAATAATTATACGGAGATTATTCTAGGTTTTTATAAGAATATAGCCGAATAATAAAAAAGGGTAAAGAGGCGGGGAAAGGTAATAAATAACTACGTATATAAAATAAATAAGATCTAGGAGCTAGTAGATACGACTAATTATAATTAATTCATTCCGGTACTATATATACGTAGGGACGTAAAGATCACTCGGCTTAAAATATTATATAATTTAATATTAAGCCGCCTAGATATTACCCTCCAAAGGATTATCCTCTTATAATTCATAAAGATAAGAGAAGATAACGAGACTTTAAATAACGAGGAGTCCGATAAATAATTAAACCTCGCCTTTATTTATTTAAAGTAAACGGCGGTAAATTTTACGTTATTAAAGTTATTAAATAAATTTAATTTAATCCTTTATTAATTTCCGGCCGGTACCTAGCTCGTTTTAATATTATTTATTAATTAAATATTAATATATAAAGTAATTTAAGAGGACCTAATTATTTAAGGTTATATTAATTTATTATTAAGAGTTAACCGAGTACGCGTATAAAAGACTATCTAAAAATACCGCTTAAAGGTATTAAAATTATTTAAGGTAATATAGGGTAAAGTAAAATAAACGGAGAAGAGATTTTATAGCGAGAGTAGTTTTTTTCGGTAAACGGATAATAAGATTAAAGGGCGCTAGTATTAAGTTATATAAATAGCGTAGGATATTATTAGTTATAGAGTAAAACCGCGCGGCGCGATTTCGCCTAGCTCCGTTATTTTAATCTTAATTATAATAATCCTATACTAGTTATTAATATTAATCCTTAATATTAATAATCCGCGTTATAAATTATATTAAAATAAAAACTATATTATTATTTATTAGTTTATTATCTAGCCCCTTAATATCGCCTCCCTATTTATCTCCGTTATATATAAAGACCGTAAACCGCTTATTTAAGCGAGCGCGTCGTACCCCTACCCTAAACCTCCGCCCTTATATAACTTTAAATAGGTTAGTCTCTACTTTTTCTTCTTAAAATTCTTCCTGCGCCTCTACCCCTACCCCTATTAATAGTAATAATTTATCGGAAGAGACGGTATGGGGTAATAAAAAATATTATTAACGATAAATAAAGGGCGAAAAGATTATTAGTATATTAATAATAATAACCGATATATAATAAAATATAAAGAGATTTTTAAGAGCGCTTTATAAACTACGTAAGGTTTATACTTTCTATTTAGTATAAAAGTAATTTTTCGATTTCGCTTATAACGAGTTATTTAGCGATTCCCGATTTAAAAAATAATTAATACCTAAACGGCGCGATTCGCTAGTTAAGAGGTAAGACTAGTTAGTTATTAATATACTTTAACGAGAAATTAAGGTCCTAAGGGAGTACGAAGTATTTAATATTTTTTATTTATTTATAAAAGGGCTTAAGAGCGGTACCTTATAACTATTTAAAAATATTATTCCGGTTATATTACGGCTGGCCCTATAATAACTTAATATCTTCTATCGAGTTTACTATAAAAATAGATTAAATAATCTATTATTATTATTAATAAATCCTACTACTTAATAACCCGCCGTTTTTATATTATTAGTACTCTACTACTTAATATAACCTTATAAGTCGACTAATTTTTAAACGATTTTAAGGCTTTATTTATATTAAGGGGGGGTATAACGACGAGTTCTCGATACTTTATACTAGTTTAGTTTAATTATTTTATATTTAATACTATAACGACGTATAATAACCTTAAGAAAGGACGCCGAAATAAGGGTTTAAATAATAAAGTAGGCCGCGAGTATTATTTTAATTTATAATAATTTTAAATATATAAAAAGAAGGCGTAGAGAAAGAATAAATAACTACCGAGAATTCCGATTAATTACTACTATATTAATTTTAAAAGGGCGTCTCTTCGATAAAGGGGCTCTTCGGTAGGATATATAATACTTAATAACTATATTATTATTAACCGAGATAATCGCTCGCTAGTTAATACCTACCGATATAAATATAAAGGTATATTCTTTATTTTTAATTTTATTACTCTTCCTTTCACGCCTTAATATTAATAAGAGTATATTAATAAACCAAAGTCCTAGATTCGGCTATATTATATCGAGTCGGTAATCTCGGCGGTATATATACTTTATTTAGGTAATATAAAGCCTTTATAAATAAAAGCGATACCGGTCCTAAAGAAATTAAACCCGGTAACGACGAGATACTTCCCGATAATACTAATATTTAAAGATAAAAATATAACGGCTAATAATATTTATATATTAGAGGATATATTCAAATATTAACTTAGATTAGACGGTAAAAGCCCTATTTTTAATATTAATTTTCGATTAATATACGGTAACCTTAAGATATAATTACGTATATAATCTATTAAGATTTTACGTAGTGATATTTCCGAGCTTTTATTTAATACTTTTAACTAGCTACTACCGGGCTTAAATCTCTAATACCTTCGCTTTAATATATTATAATTACTCTATAAGATTTATTAAGGCCCTAGTAACTCTATAAATTTATTTATATTATAATACGCGGCCGATTACTAGGATCGCTCTAGGGTTATTTAATTAACGGACTTTTAGGCGTTAAAGAACCTAATTATTTATAATTATTAAATATATATAGTAGGAACGTAGGTTAGAATCTTAAGGTAGTAATCTATAAATCCTTAATATATAAAGAATATTATATCCTAGCTCGCGGTATAAAATACCTTAAATATTAATACCTAGCCTCGCGTATTAAAAAAGATTTCTAAAACTATATATACCTAACCTCTATCCACTCGCGATTAATAATTTTAAAATTATTAAAATTTTTATATATACGTCGAAATCTATTTAACCCTACGATATACTATTAAATATATTAATATTAATTTACTCCGCTACGCCTTATACTATATTACGATTCTCTTCTAGGCCAACGCTACCGGTATTTTAAAATATATATAGGCCCTATTTTATATACTTTATATAATAGATTTATTAGTAGTAATAATAAGGTTATAAAAGTATATATTAACGAATAGTTTTATAAATTTACGGGGAATAACGGATATAAATTTCGAGCTCGACCGCCTTCTTAAATTACTTAATAATAATCTTAAAATATTTTAATACGACCGGTCCTATTATTCTAAATATAATAACGTATTATTTAAGAATTAGGCTCTTAATAACCTATATTTTCTAGAGTTAAAGAGGATAATAAAGTTTATATTCGGAAAACCCTCCTCGGTTATATATCCGGTTAAAAGCGCCGCCGAGGATATTTAAAATATAGTCTTTAACCTCGCCTATAGGTTATTTATTCGTTATACCGAGTAAAATAAATTCTTTCTAAACCTAACTATTAACTTTTTTAATACCGGGCTTAAGCGGTTAAATAAAAATATATTAAAATATAACGAGCGGTATACCTAAGAATATATATTATTAGCGGATAATAAATATAAGGATACTCTAGCGGCTAGGTTAAAGGTTAAATATAACTTTATATTAAAGAGTTTTATAATCCTAATTTCTACCCTAAAGCCTTCGAGTATTATATTTATTAATTAACCTAATAATAAATCCGCGCGGCGCGGGTTTATTAACTAGTCTTAAAATCGCGTAGAGTATTATTTATATTAACGAGATTAAAAGGGGGTTAATTCTACCGGTTTATTTACTAATACCTTTTATAATAATTAGCGTAATCGTTATAATATTATTAATTCCCCCTTTAATTTACTCGCTTTATTATAAAGGCTAGATTATAAGGCGTAACTTTTACTACTATACTACTTTTTAATAATATAATATTTATTATCTTTATATTAAATCATCTTCGGCTCCGTATTCCGAGGCTTATTAAGTTAACTCTCCGCCGCGTTAATTTTAATATAAGATTTACTCTTTATAACGGGTATATTTAATCGCTTAACTTTTACTCTACTAGTTATAATTCTACCCTTAATACGCGCTTTCTTAACTACTAGTTTATACTCTACCTTAATTAACTAGTTATCCCTTTATTCTTTAAATTTAATTTACTCCTTATTAAATAGCGGATCTAACCGCCGGTTTCTTTTAATATCGTTATATATTACCTATATATCGAATACTTTACCCCGATTTAACTCTTTTTATTATCCCTACTCTAGGATATTTAATATTTTAATATAATATAGGTAAAGGCTAGACCACGCGCTACTAATCTACTAGTATATAATTCGTTTATTATAAATACTCTCTACCTACGTCGCTAAATCTCTTAAGATTTCATTAAGTATTATTAAAGACGTAGAGAAATATTAATATAAATCGACGAATTTCTTATTTAATTTTTAATATCGTTAAGCTCGAAGTTTAAATATATATTATAAATATTTAAATAAATTCTCGTCTACCGATTTATTTAACTCCGCGTAAATAATAATAAATATTTATAATTCTAAATTATAAACCGAGTAATAGGGGAATAACTTCGTATAATTCGGTATATTATATTCCGTATTATTAAAAAAAGCGAGGTCGATATCGCGAATATAACCGCTCCCGGGTATATTAAGGAGATTGTATAAACCAAGTACTATTCGAGCTCGTCGGTTAATATCTATATAATTTATATAAGTTCTTCTCGGCCCCGATAAAGATTTTATTATTATATTATCGAGCGAAGCCGGCTCTATTAGAGACGCCCCGCTTCTAGGGCCTATATACTAGGGTAGATATAATAAAATAAAATATATTTACCCCCGACTATAACGTATCGCGTATTTTATATATTAATATACCTTCTAAATAAACGAAGGGAGTAGTTATTAAATAATTTTCTTTATATTTAAATTATTAACCCCTAGCCTATAAATATCGGTTATAATAATAATATATAGAGATAAACCTTAGGTAGATAATAGACCGAAATATATCGCGATATTTTATTTATCTCGAGTAGTTATCGCCGCGAAAAAAGGTACGATTAACTTTATACCCTCGATCGGATATAATAATCGTCTTATCTATATATATATTAATTAATATATATCCTTAACCTAGGTTACGGAATCTATAAATCGTCTTCGGAATATCCTAGGCGGTAGTAATCTACGACGGTAAAATATATTATAAATTAAATATACCGTTAATAGGATTATAGGTAGTGTTAATTTAAATATATATCTCTAACCAATTAAATAAAGTCTTTATAATAATAATATCTTCCGAGAAAATATATCGCTTTTATATAATCTTAAGTATTTCGATATCGAGCGTTATAGAGACTCTTAAAAGAAGGACGTTAGGCGGTAATCGCTTTCGGAGGATACCTAGATTAAAATATATTAATCGAAACTCCTTCTACTCGGTTATTAAATAAAGCTCGTCGATTATTAATAAATATAACCGTAACCTAAAGCTAGTATACCGTAGTACGTCGGTATTAAAATCATTCGAACTAGTAATCTTAAGACTTATAAAGATTATTATTATTAACTACCTATTTATAAGTCGTGTTTAGTTATTATACTATAGGTAAAGTGGCTAGAGCGTATTATTATAATATTAACGGGTTTATTACTATCGCCGTTTAGAACGAAGGGTCGGTAATTAAATATACGATTTAATTTCTCGTATTACTCTTCTAATAAAGTATTTAAAAATATAATAATTAATACCACTTTAATAAATAAAAACATTAATAGTAAAGTCTAAAAAATAATACTTTTATTAAATCTAGTTTTCGTAATTAAGATTAAATCCGTTCTTTAGTTTAATAATATATTTAAAATATTATACTACTTCTCCTTAAGCTCGACTCCGAAGTAATATATTATAGCGTCTTCTATATACTCTCGATCTAGAGTCTTATATAAATTATTTATCTTTATTATAATAGGCGTAGACGCGAAATCGCCTACTATATATAATACTATTATAATAAATATTAGTTTTAACCTTAAATATATTTCGCGGAGGGTTCTATAACGAAGGGGACCTACCGATAATAAAGAATAAAAACTAGCGATAAATAATTATTATTATAATAATAATCGAAACTCGAGTTATAATTAAGGATTTTTAAATAACCTATACTTATTTCGTTATATATACGATAGATAATATTATAGATAATTATATTCGAAAGAGTATATATAGAAGTATTAGCGCGCGATTAATTTAAATCTTATTCTAAAATAATTAAATAACGATCGCGTCGTAAAGTTAGTTATTAATAAAGAAAAAAGTTAACGGAAAAATTTATATAGGCGGCCCGCGAAAATAATATAAACTTAATAAAAATATAGGGTTTTATATTTAGACCTACCGCCGTTTAATTACGAAGTTAGTATTTCTAACCCGAAGGGGCTTAGTGAACGGGAGCTAACCCGAAGGGGCTTAGCGGTGGCTCGGCAGGTCTAAGGGACTGAGGCAACAACTACTATTCCCGCTCAGCCTGGCTTACTAAGCAGGTCTTGGCTTAGGGCTAGGGCAAACCCCTTGAGATAATATATAACTAGTAATTGCCATAGATACTACTCCTTAATAAACTATATTAATATATGAAAGAACTATACCTATAGACGTTACTAACGGGTTATAAGCCCGGTATATAACGTACCTATTATATAGTTTATTTAGCGTATTCCTAGGGCGAGCTAGAAAGCCGTTAAAAAAATAATAATATTTTTTATTTTTTATACCGTTATTTTAAAAGTAAAATCCTTAAAATCCCTAACTTTAATTACTCTTTATCTATATTACTCTTAGGTATAATAAAAGATAATAGTAATATAAAGATTTTTAAATTAAAGAGTAAAAGTAACTAGGAGTTATAAAAAGTCGATATTACTATTATTCTAAAAGTTAAAAAAGTCTAGAGATATATTATTAATAAAGATAAATATTAATATTTTATCGCTTTAGATCCGCTAATTAAAATAACTACCTACCGAGATATTAAAAGGAGATTATATAAAGTTATATTTATTATACTAGAAAAGAATAAAGAGTATAGGGTAATTAAAAAGGAATATTAAAAAAAACTAGGCGAATAAAAAAAAATTATAAAATAGTATATAGTTATATTCTATTTAACCTAGAACTAAACTTAAAAACTTATATTACTAGTATTACGAATAGTACTAAAGCGATAAATATTTTATACTAATTATTCGAGTATTCTAACGCGTAGACTATCGATTTATATATATACTAAATTACTCGTAAAGACTAGGACGATTTTAAATCCTTACTAAATTATAGAAATTATATAAAGACGTATTAAAAAAAATTATTAATATAGGAACCCTATTATTTAATTAAATACTAGTATTATACTTTAGGGTAGGAATTAACCCTAAATTATATATATATATTATTAATATATAGAGTCTAGTTAAAAGAGATAAAACGATATTTATTTTAAATAATATATTTAATAAACTCCTAGAATATAATAATTATCGATAGGATTTAAAAACTTTAACGTTAAGAAAGTAGAATAAATATAGAAATAATAAGAGTAGAAATCGTAATATTTTTAACTATAGATTAGGATTTAGGAATAACTCCGTAAATCCTAATTAAAGGAAGGGTAAAAATAATAAAAATTATCGAAAAAATAAATTTAATAGTAAGCCGTATAAGGAAAGAAAGAATTACGAGAGTTATAAAGAGTATTATTTTACGGAAAATTACTACTACCTCTATAAAGATAAAAGGCCCGAAGGTTAGGAGGTATATAAAAGTAAATAATACCTCTTAACTAAGAACTATATTAATAATTTAGGTAAGAAACCTACTAGGGCTAAAAAAATAAAGAAAGTATTTATTTCTAACTATATAAATAAGCCTAAAATATTAAATAATAATAAGGATAATACCTTCTAGATAGACTCGGCTATAGATATTTATATTATATACGACTTCTCTTTATTCGATAAGGCTATATATAAGGAGAAGCGATATAAATTTATAACTATTAAAGATGAATCCTAGTATAGGATTTATAATATTAATATTATTATTCTTAACCCGTTTATTAATAGTGAGTATAAGGAGCTAGATCTCGTTAATATATATTATATTCCCGATATAGAATATAATCTCCTATCGTTAAAAATACTAGAGCGGAATAATTATAAATTTTAGGTAGTTAATAAAAGAATAAATATTTTAAATAAATAGGGGGAGTTTTATTTATCTAGAACCCGTATTAAAACTAGATACTCGCTTAATTTAAGAAAATCCCTATTTATATTTAAAACTAGAGTAGATTCTCTTCTTTTATTTTTTATAATTACTAGCCCTTTAGTTAAATCCGGATTATAAATTTAATAATATAAGAAGTTTTATTATTTAAATATAAATAACGTTAAAAGGCTAGTGTATATATTAGAAAGAATAAATATTTAGAAAGTTATATTATTTTAGGCCCTGGAACTACCTACTAAAAAATATAAACTATATATTATAGGGTATTAATACCGTATTATTATTTATATACCTAGGCGATCCGATTAGATAAAAAGAACTACCGATTAAAACGAGTTAATATATACCGATATCGCCGGCGGTAATTAAATTATATATATACTAAAGAGTAAATATTATATATTTATTCTACTCGATAATATTATTAACGAATTAACTATTTATTTATTTACGAAGAAGTTAGATATAATTAATATAATAGGTTTTTATTTCGAGTATATTAAGAATACTAAGAGGCTTATTTAATACTTTAAAGATAATAATACTAGTGAAAATATAAATAGAAGGATATAGGCGTTATTTATTAAACATCGGCAAGTCCGGAAAAACAGTTCTGCAAAATCGCTGCTTAATCGGTGCAAAATGCGCATTTTGCAGCCTTGGCAAATCTTGGCGCCAAGATTTTTAAGTTAGAGTTAAGGTCTGCGCGGGAGCGCTAAACTTAATCCTAAAAGTAGCTTTATAGCCCTATAGGGCAACGCTAGTAAAAATCTAATTAAAAATTCGGAATCTAGGCTAGAAATAGATTTAGTAAGATATTTATATTCCTATATAGGGGCCCTAGTCTAGATACTATAAAAAGTTAAAGTTCAAAAAAAAAAAAAAAAAAAGTTGCTAAATCGGTGTAATATCGCTGCTTAATCGGTGCATAATGTGCTTAGAATGCGGGATATGAGCAGATACGCATTTCCAGCATTTTATACAATTTCGGTATAAAATGCGCAAAAATCGGGGTTTCCGGACTTGCCGATGAATATAGAGTTAACTAGATTCCTATTACTATATATAACCTTAATTAGAATAGAGCGTTAGAACGATATATCCGTACGTTATTTAAATATATAAAAAGTATTCTATTTAACTCTAAATTTCCGAAAACTCTATAGAGTAAAGTAATTAAAATAATTATATACTATTATAATTATAGCCCGACTAGGAGTCTTAGTACTATAACTCTATATAAAGTATTAATAGATATTAAGCCCTTTATAAAATATCTTTATATATTCGGATATATTATTTACTATTATAATAAAGATCCTAATAAAAAGAAACTCGATAATAGAGGTATTAAATATTATTTTAATAAAATATAACGATATTAATAAATTCCGTCTATAGGATAATAAAAAGATAATTATTTTAACCTATATAATATTCGATAAAGTCGTCGATCCTAGATAATTAAGTAAGAATAAAAAAGAGTAATATACCTTCTTAAATAAATTATTAGAAAATAAAGATAAAATATCGGACGATAGTTATAAGGTTAAAGAATCCTCTATTAATAAGAGTAAAATAACTCTACGTCCTATATATAAAAAGTCGTAGAATTACGCCGTTATAAATAACCCCTAGAAAAAGGTTAGGCCCGTTAAAAATAAAGTATATAATAAAAGCGTCGGTAATAAAATATAGAATATTAGGCGAGGTTTCGCTATATAAGTTATTAAAATAGATATTAATTTAATCTCTAATATTTCTATAATTATCTATAAGGCTTTAAATAGCCTAGATAAATAATAATAATTAACGGTACTCTAAAAAGAACTTAATTCTTATAAAGTTTAATAGATTTAGGATTTAGTACTAGTATTTAATAGTAGAAAGATTCTACTAGGCCGTTAAGTCTTATTTATTAAAATAGATTTAACTAGTAATATTACTCGATATAAAGCGCGTTAAGTCGTGAAAGAATTCCGATAAATAAAAGGTATTAACTTTAACGAGACGTATTTAGGAGTATTAAAGTTATAGTCCTAGAAATTACTACTAGTACTTAGTGCGAAATTTAACCGAGAAATTCATTATATTAATATTATTATCGTATTCCTAGAGGCCCTATTTAATAATATAATTTATATAAAGTAACTTTATAGTTTCTAGAAAGGTAATGTAATTTATTTATTTAAAAAAGTTTTATATAATTTTAAATAAATACCCCGAGAGTAGTATATAACTTTTAGGGAATTCTTTAAAACTATCGGTTTTATACGGGTTAAAAAGAACTATTTAATATTCGTTTATAAAAATAACTCCGTGATTAGTCTTTATATTAATAACTTATTTATTCTTACCCCGACTATAGTATTAATAGAATAGTTGAAAGAATAATTAAATACGTATTTCTATATTAAGGATTTAGGCGAGATATCGTACTATCTTAATATAAAAATTAAACGAAGTCGTTAAAATTATACTATTTATATAAACTAGGCTAGTTATATTAATAAAATATTAATTAAGTTTAATATAAAGTATTATAGAAAGTAGAAGACTTTTATAAATTCGTTAATTTAATTAAGGGTAACTACTAACGATTATATTACTAGTAAAGAAAATTTAGAAGAGTTTAAGAAGTTAATTAGGTATTTATAATAACTTATTACTATAACTCGCCCTAATATCGTATATATAGTTAATATCTATAATCGTTATTTAAAAGTACTATTTTCTACCTATAATATTATATTTAAAAGGATTATTAATTACCTAGTTAGAATAATTAAATTAGGACTATACTATAACCCTAAAAAAGAAATTAAAGAGTTATTAATAAAATTTATAAATTCGTCTTAAAGAAACTACCTAGATACTAGGTATTTTATTTTAAAGTATATTTACTTCCTATAAAATAAACTTATTAACTAGTTAATAAAATATTAAAAGACTATCGCTAGGTTAATTATAGAAATAGAGTATATTGGCGAGATAAATACTATTATAGAGTTAAAATTCCTAATACCCCTATTAATAAAAATAAGATATATTTAAAAGAATATAGAGATTATTTAGTTTATAATTAATAATTAGGTAATTATTAAAATAGTAATTAACCCTATTAATTACCCTATTATTAAATATATTAATTTTAACTACTATATTATTCGCGAAATAATCGCTAAAATAGGTATATTTTAGATTAATTATATACCGACGGCGGTTATAATTATAGATAAATTAACGAAGCCCTTAGGCCCTATAAAGTTCATAGTCTTTAGTACTATACTAGGGCTCGCGTCGGAGCTAGTATAAGACTATAACGTCGCCATAATAGTATTACTAATAATTAGGTAATTAATAGGAGCGTTAGATTATAACTATTATTCCCGCTTAACCTAGCTTACTAAATAGGTCTTGGCTTAAGGCTAGGGCAAACCCCTTAAGATAATATATAGCTGGCAATTACCATAGATACTACTCCTTAATGAACTACATCAACACATGAAAGAACCATACCTATGGACGTTGCTAACGCCAACGAGCATTCTCCGGATAGTGCTAGTGCTAGACTGGTGCTAGAGGGTGCTTTTTTGTCCTTCGATGACGGGTTTATTCAACAAACACGTTGTTCGGCGTTGGGCAGCAACTAAACAAGAATGTGAGGATATGTATTCTACTAGTATTAAAATTGACATATAGTGATCCAAATTGTACGAAAATGGAAGCTCGAGGTGAGGCGCTGGCGAAAACCCAAATGGCTCTTTTAACCGGTCTGAAGCTCCCAAATGAAAAAAAGCCTTTTTTGGAGGCAGCACCAACAGCTGCATTATCGAACGCGAATGTCTCTTTGTGGCTGATGGCAAGCAATGTCTGAAGATTTCTAACGAAGTGTGCCGCGGTTCCAGAGTTCCAGAGCTTCACCTATATAATTCTTATAGACGCGCTGTGCATCTCATGCAATCAGAGATTTTTGATATTACTACGCAATCACTGGCTTTTGTCGGTTCGTGTATATCACAGTCATTGCTGCTGGCCTCTTGGATCTGACGAGAGAAGTTTTGTCAATGATCGCCAAGATATGTGTACGTGCCAAGCTTGAGAGTCCTGTCCAAGATACATCTTTCAAAGTCCATACCAGGATAATAAATGTGAAAAGGACCGCTATCCCTACTGCAGCTCTGTATATTCTATGGACCCAACTTCGAATCCCTAAATGCACTTGCACTCCGGCAAGTAACTTTTTATTTTCTACCATGTCTACCTCTACCATCCTACGCTTTAAGGACTACAATTCGCTGATAAAGTTATAGATCAGTATAATTTCTACATTTTGGCCATGGATTACTTTTACTCAAACACAGTCGTTATTGAGGTATCTTAGGTTTCCGCGAGAACGGTACTTCAGTAAAAGCCTCACCAAAATCAACAAAGTCAGCACAAGAAGCTCGGCCAAGCCGCTAGTGACCGAATGCACGCTGTCAAAGCAGCGAAGACCACTCGCTATGGTAACCCTTTAGCCTCATTTCTCTTATAATATTGAGTCTTCAGTAAGTTGTCGTTGTCATCGAATCTCGTGAGCATTCCATCTCGTAGGCTGTTCAATTTATGTCTCTAATAGTCTATGCGTGAATCATGGCCCAGCTAAATACTTTGGTGTTGGCCTTTTGACGTTGTATCTATATTGACTTAGATTTTTGTGCTCGATTTTCTTCAGCTTATGGGGTATTTGCCTGTCTATGGAATCTCTGTCCTCAAATTAGGTCTGGTCGATCGCACTTAATGATCTATACTCGAAATCGTTGCCCCAGAAAGCCTCTACGAGTATTCTGCCCTCTTACATCGTCGTCTTGAAGGGACCCAGCCTCCAGTAATACAGACTCTGGTGAGCCCTATAACTATCAAACTTCAAAATGTCTTCCCCAAACCATCTGGCGTCAGAGCCCATCCATATGGCCATCCTAGACGACTACCAGAACCCCTCCGCACTACATATATCACGCTCCTCCTCCCACCCCAATCTCTCCATCACAGTTTACACCGACCCAAGCCAGCCAGTCGCAGACCGAAGCAACCACGCTGCCCTCGTCACCACCCTCCACCCCTTCAAAACTATCTCAACAGTGCGAGAAAGGACCCCGTTGCCATGGAGAAGTACTCAACCACCTCCCCAACCTCCGTCCCCTCCTCACGACCGGAATCCGCAACCTCTCTCGACGTCTCCGCCTGCAAAGAAGCCGGCATCATAGTCGTAGGCACCACTCCCTCACCACCCGTCTCGTCAACCAAACCAATCGGGTACGCAACAACTCAACACACTTGGGCCTTAATACTCGCCTTAGCAAATAAAATCCCCCGCGACGATCACACCGTCCAAATTGGCGGCTGGTAGCGCCAGCTTCCCATCGCCACAAATATCTCCGGCCAAACCTTCAGGTGTTTGACTCCTGGCAAGTTAGGCACCGAGGCGGCGAAGATCGCAGTTAACAGCATTCGGCATGCGAGTTCTGGCGTGGAGCAGCTCGCTCACGCAAGAGAAAGCGGATGCTCAGATAGAATCTGCGGGGCTGCCGGCTGGAAGTTGTTGAGGTAGCGGGGAGCAAAGGGGAATCATTTGAGAGGGCGGATGTGCTGAGTGTGCATTATGTGCTTTCGGAGCGCTCGAGGGGCATTTTTTCGGCAACTGAATTGGATTTGACGAGACCTTCGGCGATGCTGATTAAAACTTCTCGTGGACAGCTGGTTGATGAGGACGCGTTGTATGATGTGCTTGAGAAGGGGAGGATTAGGGCTGCGGCGCTGGATGTTTTTTGGACTGAGCCGTTGCCGAGCGATAGTCGATAGCGGACCACGAGGTGGGGAGAGGGAGGGAGGAGTGAGCTGGTGATGACGCCGCATACGGGTGTCGTGAGCGGGGAGACCATGGAAAACTGGTGGGTGCAGACGAGAACGAATTTGGAGAGATGGTCGGCTGGGAAAGAGGTGCTGGATCGGTTGTGGTAGCACTGAAACTTTTAATATTTATTACATTACCGGCTTTTCCACGCTTGATGCTAAGTGCTCGAGCCACTTCAAGGCAGACTCGTCGAACTGACAACCGCCCCAAACCCCGTCCCAAGACTCCAAAGCTGCGCCTTCCTCTCCAACGCCAACAACGAGAAATGCCCACCAGCCACGAGCCCTGGTTAATCGTCTCATAAGGATCCGTAAACGCCACCCCCGTGCTCGTAACCTTAATCCAATACCCCAACGCATTAACAAACAGCCTCCTTGTCTCAGGCGAGCAAGTCGCCGCCGTCCACATACTCTCATCACTCTTCGTATAATTATGCCGATTATCAAGGGGTATGCCGAAAATTGCTTACGGTGGGGTAGAAGGGCGATTGCATGTCGTAGAGGTGTTGGGGGATGAGGTCGAGGTCTTGGAGAACGTTGGGGTAGGCGTAGAGGAGGCTGTAGGTTGAGCACCATTGGTATGAGAGCATTGTGAGGCGGCCGGAGGGATCAATGGCGTATTCTTCCCATCGCTTGTAGAAGGCTGAGGCTGTTGTGCTGTAATTTTGGGAGGAAGCCGGGTCGTTTGCCATGGTGCTGATGCCGACAATGCCTTTGACTGCTAAGTTGGTTTGATTGACGAACTGACCTGCGAAGTCGTCTGTTCATTACGTTAAGCGGGCGTCAAGATGGGTCACAGAAAGCAGGGTGACTTACCAGTGCTGAGCTGGAGTCCTGGGTTAGTGAAAATTGGATCAGGTACGAGACCCATTGCTGAAGCTTCACATAGTGTTCTTGAATGAAGGTAAAGTTGCCAGAAAATCTGCCAAACGTTTAGCTGCTAACCCTTCCACACAGCCCAACATTGGGTGTGTTCATCGTACTTGTAGTAGAAGTACGTCATCAGGATTATATCGCCACTCTCTTCGCCGGGCATGTACTCAACATTACCCTCCGCGGGCCCAGTAGCATTCCAGAAATTCGTCCCAAGATCGTGCATGTAGTATCCGTTTGGATAAAATCCAACTTCATGATTATGGAACAAAGGTTCGAGATTATACCTCAGCAGCTCTGGGTTGGCGTACAAGAAGAATGCCATCGAAGGATACACGGCATCTTCTGCGTTGACATTGCCATCCGAAGAGATCTTCTTTTGAAATATCAACGGTTCCGACGTGTTCGTGCTCGTATTAGAGCAGCCCCCAGATGGTGGCACTGTCAATACAAAGGCGCCCAACGCAATGATCGAATAGTATGCTTGAGCTTCTTCGACATCTGGGATGGGGATCCCACTGAAGTTGGTAGGGTCCAAGAAGCCATATTGATTATTCGGATCAAAGACATACTGACCCTTGTACTGATCAGTTGCAAACGTGGTATTGGTGTATGCTGAGGACCTGTTGAAGTACATTGGAATTGGGCTGGGTGTGCTATTGCTACAAACAGTCCCATCATAGATCATAGCCATGGTCGTAGTGTAATACGAATCGATATCAGTCTTCAGCTGAGCCTCAAAATGGGCAGCCAGACCTTGAGTCATTGCAAATCATTGTAGTGTAAGTTAATCAGCTGCCAAATATCCCCGTAGCATTGAGTCCACCGTGGCATTAATGGCACCAACGCAAAAGAGGTGAGGTATCAAGCAGGGAAGAAAACTCCGAAGAGTGCCTTACTTTGCTCTTAAGGCCACCCAAGCCGTATCCACGTCGCTATAGAATTGAATGCTATGACTCGCATTGTCTGTTGAACTCACACTCGTTGTTAAGTAACTCAGAGGTATGCTGGTCCTGCACAAATCTCTCGGATTCACAGCGACAAGAAGCTCGCCGTGACCTCGACAGGCCCGGCGCTGAAAGTGAAGTTGGAGTACTACGACTCGTAGCTGACTGACAAAGGCGTAGCGGGTTTTAGATTCGGTAGCGAAGGAGAGTGGTAGAGCCGATTCCGAGGTACTCGTAGGAAATGCCGTCGACGGTGACTATACCTTCCCAACCAAGAGGTGGGCCAGGCCAGCATATCACACCACTTGTATTCAGGGTGCCATTGTTGGATGTAGAGCTCCATGCGCTGGTATAAGGCCAGCGGACGGCGAGTGGTATGGCTGGGGGCCGAGCATGCTGGAAGGGCGTTTCTGTGAGAGATGAGCTCAGTCAGTGAAGGCTTCTGATGCAAAATTACTAGCTCCCCCATTTGAGTGTTTTACAGTGGAATATGGATCTTGGCCACTTGGCACTGGATGCCCAGAGGACTGAGGCCAATACAGGAACGTGAGTTGCATACATGATCGCAAGCCCTCAGTGAACTCAATGCCGAAGTATGTATAAAGGCGCACATCATAGAAGGAGGGTTCCATAGCTTTATATCTTATATTTCTGGGGCGGAACTCTCATCTCTTCATTGCGCAGCGCCGGCTCCCCTCACGCAATGGTGAGGAGCCTTCCCAGGGAAGCTCCATAGCTCTGTAGATCCTCAATGTAGTCGCTGCCAATTCTTGTAGAGCGAGAGAGTGCGTGATTGGATTAGACGTAATTTTGGTTAGCTAGTAAAGTTTGTATGCGGAGAACGTGGGGAAGGGCAAGCGGGGTTGATAGGGCGGTGTCTCAAAGGTACATCGATGAAGTCACTGGTGGGAAAGTGTTTGGGGCGTGGTGCGCTCCAATGAAATAGCATTCTTGCAAAACATCGAATTGTTTGGATTCCTGCTATGAGTATGCTCTGCAAGATGGGGTATTTGTCTGTCTAGTGCATCTGCAAGAGTCAATCGTAAGATTCCAGCTATTCATTGTTACCGTCATTCCCCCGTCATATCATATGTCTGTCCTGCCTTGGTCAGCTCGGATCCATATGTTGTGGGAATAGCACCCAAGGTTTTAGGGATGTTACTTACTGCCTCAAGAATGCTTTTGCCACGTACACCTCCATTGTCCATCTGAGCCTGAGCCTGAGCGTAGTGTTGTCGTGTGTCGGATGGATTGGATCTACTTGAAGAACTTCTTGAACAGGTTGGAGGATTTTTTCTTCTCCGGGCTCTGCTGGCCACTGCCACCACTCATCTATCCGAGTCAGCATGTGAAACGTCGAGTTACATGAAAAAATACGAACCTGAACGTCAGGATCCTCCTCCTCGCTATTGTCTGGGGCGTCGACTGGACCCTCAAAGTTGTCTTGGCAACGCTCGGGATCTCCATTGTAGACAGCGTACCTGCGTTCGACGAATTGATAATTAGCAACCATTTACTAATGATCGCTCACTTCTCCAGTGGAAGCACAACATGGTAGGGTATAATGTACATACCATCCGATAGTGAATTCTGGAAGGTTCGGCTGGAAGTTCTTCGCGAATTCGTAGAGACCCGCCTTAAGGTCCATGAACGCATCCCAAGCAGCGGGCTTTGGTCCGCACTTCCTCGCCATGTCAATGTCAATGTGCTGATTGCTCTGAACGACGACGTCGGCGACAAAGGCGAAGGTTTGGATTGCGGGCGCCTCGGGGTCGTGCTGCTCGATAAACTGAAGGTTCGGGACGCGAGCCATGATATCAGGGAACTTCTTTGTCATTGATGCCTTCAAGGCATCAGGAGTGGTCGCGGACATCAGGTAATCTGGGGCAGCGTCATCGACATTGTTGACGATCACCCATTCGCGAATGGCCTTACGTGGCCAGCGGAAGCCGTGCAACACGTACATGGACATGGTGGATGGATTTGATTCGAGAGTTGTATTGAGTATGTAGTACTAGTACTTCGTTGGAGCGCTGTAGGTTGGGCCAGCGATAACCATAGAAAAGTTGAGCGTGTTTTGTAGGAAGGATGGAGGTGTTGAAGAGATCGAAGAATTTTATGCTGGCCAAAAGTCTCGGCACCGGATGCCGACTAAGCAAGTTGTGGTAGTGGTCGTCCGGGTTGGTGTTTTTGAAGCTTTATGTATAATATCACATCTGCATCCCCCTCAACTACCAAACTCAAAACAGTAGCTGTCCAGTCTTGTGTCGTTTTTAAGGGTATATAGTTGAGCAGTTTCAAAGCTGTCAGTCTTTCTCAATTCTCAATCAAAAAGGTTGTATACAGTAAAGCCTTGCTGTTTAGATGGCGGTAAACGTCATGCCTAGAGCACGGATGATGGCCATATGCTCCTGGCCACCAGACTCAAGTCCAGCAGATACATTGCAGCTGCAATTTTAGTACCTTACCGGACGCTGCGGCAACAGATCAGGGTGCATGCATGAGTAGGTGGTGGTACAGCTCGGAGGATGTTGAAAGATGCGCGGTTGGGATGTAGAGTACGCGTCTCGGTCTACTTGAAGGCAAGGGAGATCCTCCACCACCACCATCACTTCGCTCTCTTTTCAAGTCCACGGAACGAAGTTGACGGCGGCTGATGACAACTTTATAGCAAATTCTGGAATTGATCTACTTGAATAGCATTGACAGAAGATATCTTTCGTATTTGTCCACGGTTTCATTGCTTGCCCTCCTCATAGAACTCGCTCCATATAGCATCAAAAACGCCGACATCCACCGCGAATTCGCGAATGAAGTCTCTTTCCAGGTAATGAGTCCTCCTGCCGAGAAGCACCAGACTATGCAAAGGTGTACCCAGGTCCGTCTCACTTAATTCCTTCAGTGTTCCTGCAGCCAACCTCTGATCCTTGGCACCAATTCTCGCCACGCCAACTGCAAGAGTCCGTGGTCCACAAATGCCCTCGCCTCGCCTTTCCTCGGTCTCCAGCATTTGACTCGCGCATTGAGCTACGGTCATGAATCTTGGGGGTTCATAAATCTTTCGACCTCTCGTTAGATTTGCCAGCGATTGCTCCTTGACTTTGATGTCCAGTAACATGAGCGTGTGCAATCCGATCTGATCATTCTCTTTGAGTCGGTCATAGAACGATGCAGGTTTCCAGGTCTCTGTGAAAAAAACCATGCTGACTGTTTGTCCAAAGTTATACAGCTGAAGTCCGGTAGCACCTATGGCAGACATGATTGAGGCATTGTGAACGCTCTGAACGGGGATTTTGAGCTCTCGAGCGCGCAGGACAAGGTCAGTATGTGTGGTAGCTCTGCAACGGATTAGCACCCGATGCATTGGAGTATCAGCAGGCGGCCGTACCCAAATGGATCGCCTACGACAAGGAAAGCAACATCGGCCGTATCGGCACCAGCTAAGATCTCGTCACTGGCGGACTCGACCATCTCGCGGTCCGCAGCAATGATAGGACGGCCATAGTAGGCTTCCTACTGTAGTAACATCAGTGTCAGGTCCCACGCGCTGTGAACGGCGTGCGTGAAGCCCTACCAGTTTCGTTGTGTCGACAAGTAGAATGCTGGTGTATGCTTCGAGATATACCCTCTCAACCTTCTTGATCAGCTCCAGCCCTTTGACTGAGACATCAGTCTCATCGGCGAGGCCAAGCCCAATCAGGTAGAGCATTTCGAGACTATTTCATCTTAAGGTAGAGCCAAAGAATTGGGAACAGTGCAATGGTGGAGCGCCAAGAGATTGCGGGTTCGTCAAAAGCTGCCCCGCCTTCGAAAGGTCAAGTACAGGCCCCCTCGGCCGCAGCCTATAAATCAACAAGTAATGTTTCCACATCGGGAAGGACACATGACTGGATACTCTTCAAATCTTCGTGTTTGCAAGGAGCTACCAGAAACACAGGAGCTGGAATCACCGCCTAGAATGAACCTCAAGCACTTCAGTTCGCAATATTAAAGGGCAACATGTTTGGATCTCGAAATCCTCGACCCACCCCTCCACGCCAACCTCCTTCCCAGCAGCAGCCAGGACCATACAGCCGAGTACCTCAAGACGGTCCGGACCGCTACGGTGCTTCCCAGCGCCGGCCAGTAGCCGGCTACGATGGTGCGCAGCAGGAAAAACACGAATACTCTCGAGGACAAGGCGGACAGACCTGGCAATTACAACCCACAAAGTCTCCTGGTCAGCAATTCATCTACGGCAACCTAGTCGCTGTCTCACCGTTCGATTTCCCCCCAAACCGTGGAGGTAGCTCCGAATCTTATATCATCATCAATGACTTGTACGTTGTCACCGCGCGACAACTTGATGGCTTCCCTCAAGGCCAGATCAGTCTTTCCGATTTCCAGAGATCATGGGCATCGATCAGCCTACAAGATACGGTATATGTGAAGCAGTATGACCCCTTCCAAGAAGGGGGACATCGATATCTTGGGTCGTTGGACGCGGAGGTCAGCTTCGCCGGCAAGAAGGAGACTGAAGCTCCCCTGGACCAAGATGAACTGCAACAGATGTTCACAAAGGTATGAGACGCCACATTATAAGGCTTAGCTCTAGCTTACAAGAGGTAGAACTACGAGAATCAAGTGCTCGCTCCAGGACAGCGAATCCTCATGGACTACAAAAGCATACCAATGCTCTTTGTCATCAAAGCCATCCAACTTGTCGACCTGTCCATGGACAAGGCCTCAGCTGGTGCTGAGCCCAGTATGTCAGATCCCCGCAACCGTGGGATTCTCACCCGCCAGAGTCAGATGAGCTTCTTCAAGGACGCAAAATCAAGGGTCAACCTTAAAGCGTCGAAACGAAGACCTGCTGCAAATGCTATTTTCACGCCAGACTTCAAGTTCGAGGACATGGGAATCGGTGGTCTTGATAAGGAGTTCAGTGCTATTTTTCGAAGAGCATTTGCATCTCGCATTTTTCCTCCGGGTTTGATCGAATCAATGGGCATACAGCATGTTAAAGGAATTCTACTTTTCGGACCGCCTGGGACAGGCAAGACGCTCATAGCTCGACGGATAGGGAAGATGCTTAATGCTCGAGAACCAAAGGTCATCAACGGCCCGGAAGTACTAAACAAGTACGTTGGTCAGTCAGAGGAGAATATCAGGAAACTTTTCGCAGACGCCGAGAAGGAATACAAGGAGAAGGGTGACGAGAGTGGTCTACACATAATCATATTTGACGTAAGTGGTGTTTCATTATTGCAAGTCGTCAGTGAAGATGACAGTGCTGCGCTCTTGGTTCGTGCACTTTGCAAAAATGAACAGGTTTCAAACCCGACGGGTCCCCCGTCCGCTAGGCAAGCCGTCCCCAATGAGGGTATACCTAGGTGTAGGCGTGGTCGCGGACGCATGAAATTGACCGTCCAAAGCTTGCGGCTGAGCATGATACGCTTACGTACAATGTCTGGCGGACCAAAGGTCCTCTTGTATAACATGACCTGGTTCATGTTTTGGGGAACCCATTCTGCAAAAAATGCAACGTCTTCTGGCATCTGGCCTGTGGATGCCTCATTCCAAGTGACGACATATTTTGAAGTCTACTTGAAGAAGTTTGCTGACTCAGGAATCTTGCAGGAACTCGACGCTGTTTGTAAACAACGTGGGTCCGGTGCCGGCGGCGGAACTGGTGTTGGGGATAGCGTGGTGAATCAGCTACTGTCCAAGCTCGATGGAGTTGATCAGCTTAACAATATTCTACTTATTGGAATGACGAACCGCATGGACATGATAGACGATGCCTTACTACGCCCGGGGCGATTGGAGGTGCATATGGAGATCTCTTTACCAGACGAGTATGGTCGAGTGCAGATTCTGAAGATTCATACCTCAAAAATGCGGGAGAGTGGCAACCTCGACCCCGATGTTAGCATTGAAGAGCTTGCTCATCTTACAAAAAACTTCAGTGGTGCGGAGATAAGTGGACTGGTGCGATCAGCTACTTCCTTTGCCCTGAATAGGCATGTCAAGGTCGGTACAATGGCTGGTGTCTCAGACGACGTGGACAAGATGACAGTCAATCGTGATGATTTTGAGCATGCCTTCGACGACGTCAAACCTTCATTCGGAGTCTCTGAGGACGAGATGCAACGCTGCCTCCGTGGGGGTATAATTCACTTCTCGGAAGCAATTGATGGAATTCTGAATGAAGCTAAGCTTATCGTGAAGCAAGTACAAGAGCCCGATAGTACACCACTTTTCAGTACTATTTTGTACGGACCGCCGGGATCTGGAAAGACTGCCTTGGCGGCGCAGATTGCGCTTGCATCTGAGTATCCACTCATCAAGATGTGCAGCCCGGACAACATGATTGGAATGACCGAGTCCATGAAAATCGAACATATGCGCCGAATCTTTGATGATGCTTACAAGAGCCCCTTGAGTGTGGTCGTTATTGACAATATCGAGCGCATTATTGAGTGGGTACCAGTTGGACCGCGTTTCAGCAACCCAGTACTCCAAGCTATGATGGTCCTCTTGAAGAAGGAACCGCCCAGGGGAAGGAGGCTCCTAGTGCTAGCAACAACAGGAGAGAGATCAGTCTTGCAGCAGCTAGATGTTTTCACATCTTTCGATTCGGATATCGCCGTACCGAACGTGAAGGACTTTTTAGAGCTGTCATGTATCATGAAGCAGTCAGGAGCCTTCTCGAACCCGGATCGTGCTATCCAAGAGCTTCGTGAGATGACGCAGAGCGAGTCTGTGGGCGTTGGGATCAAAAAGGTCCTATTAGGTATCGAAACTGCCAAACAAGATCGGGATAGAGAGGGCCGTTTTGCGCAGACTATTGCCCGCGCAAAGGCTCAAATGGGCTTCTCATAGACTCGTAATAGATTCAATGCCTCTACAAGGATCGAACATATACACCATTTTCGTGCGTGCTTTGGGTAGATTCTTTCCCAACTTATCTCGTATCTTACTCGCCACCACGGCAACCCGTTAGATTGTGAGAAAATCATTCTCTGTGTGAATTGTGATCAGGATATTGTGATGTTCGATTTTCGTGCCTTTTGGCTCAGCCCTATCGCCTTTCGGGTCAAGCGAGCAGGGATTCCACCAAACGACATCTCTTTGCCAGAAAAGAGTAGATTTTGCACAACTCAATTGGACAATCGATACGGTTACGTGCCTTGCATCTATAAGCGATCCTGCAGCATCATAACATACGGCACATTGAGACAAATGTCGAGTACCCAGACCGCAACGTCGAAGTATCCACTGGCGGGCATGTATGGATACCCAATTATTTGGGCAGGCTCCGTGACAGCGCATCATACATACAAGCCCCTTCATGGCTTTGACTGTCAGGAAGCTCAGCTCCTATGCCTCTTTCCTGCGTAATGCTACTGCATAAGGTAGTGTCTGATGAAATCGGTCTGCCGGGGCGTGGGCAAAATCGCATAAGATCGCCTAGCAGAAATCCGGTCATACCACTCACTCTCCACAACCATGACATCCAACGCTATCAGTACGTAACCATACCAGTCAGCGCCACTAAAAGAGCGTGCTTTTTGCCAATCGCACCAATTGCCGCGTCTAGAAGAGCCAGACCCTTCAGACTTTGGAAAAGCAGCGAGGGATCGGGTGGGTAGTTTATCCACATGGTGGGTGTCCAGCCTCTCTTACTGGACGGTACTGGGATCTTGGACGAGGGATTTCCAGCTAGTTGGATATGAGAAAGCATCTTTGATCATATCCGAAGCGGGGTCAAAGTTTTCTTGGTCATGTTCGGTATCAGGAGGGTCCCCCATCGGCCGATGGAGGCCGTCGAGACAGGTATATAAAGGAGGTCGAGGACAGGTCTTCTTCGGTTTCTTCTTTCTTCTTGATTATATTCTTAAGGTCTTCTTCTCCTGGTCTCGAACTATATACAAGTTACCTACCCCGAGTTCCCCTTACTTCTAAAGTATACCCTTGCCTACTAGCAAGCTTGACACAAATACAATCACACCAATCACATTGAACATCATCGTCGTTTGTCTCAAGCACAATCCTATCAGAAACACCAACATCAATTGCTAGTCCACCTCACTATCGCCAAAATGCCTACAACTCAAGCCCGCTACCAAGCTCCCGTCTACTCTCGACCTGTCGCTATGCCGGGCAAGCAAGCCTCCAAGATCCCCCTTGCCTATCCATCGTACCCAGCGACGTACAATCGAGCTGCTACCTCACCACCACAGCGAGGTGCAAGCGTCAGCAACTCTGCCGTGCCATCATTGACTTCAGACTCCGGCAGCAACAGCAGCGACTATGGCGACGGCGGCTCGGGCGGCATCGACCTCGTCGAGCTGCTCAACGACAAACTCAGCACCACTGTCAACCGCGAACCACTCGATAGGAGTATGGCGACGCAGGCCCAAACGTGAGTAAAGAGTCCGAAATTCCTGCTAGCCTTGGCGCTAGAGGGCGGGCAAGCAGACTTCAAGCAACGAAGCTGACAAGCCTAGATCTGGCGAACTCAACGCGAAGAATCGTGAATTGCTCGAGTTGCAAGCAATGGCACAGCGCAGAGTCAAGGGTGCTCGCGCCAACGTCGCAGATGGCATGAAAGCCGCGAAGGAGGTGCGAAAAGATCTCGATTGGACTCAGAAGCGTGTCAAGTAAGTCACCAACTTTCACGAAGCTACTCACCTTGCTGACCATTGTCGCAGCACACTCAAAACCAAAACTGAGCGCAAATACCCCAAGGAATACCGCAAAGCCAGCCAACGATACCCATCGCCCGAACACTGAGACGTCCACAACAATTTTGTTTAGCGAGAACACACCTTTCCTTACCTTTTTATGGTGGTTCGCAATGCTTTACTGGAAGTTTATTGACATGTCGTCGATTTACGCTCGCTAGCATCAGGGGTATTCTGCCCTAACGCACCACGCGTGGTCTCTTGCCGCTTTTTCAACGGCTTTTCATCGCTGCCCTGTCACTTCTGACGCGCGGCTGTTTTGCTTTTCCTGCTTGTTCGGTGGGACATTTGATTCGCTGGCTGCACGCTTGTCAGCCGTGATAGCTTGCTTGTTGGGATCCCCTGCTTCGAGGGTCTCTGGCGGTTATTGGTGTGTGTGGAGGGATGCTTGGTCAGCGTTTTAGGAATGGCGAGGCCTTGGTCATCCTCGATTTGGGAGGGTTGCAAGCGTGCTAGTACTCTCTTGGGCAAGAGAAATGGCGAAATTTTACGCAAGACGCTCAATGCCACCACACAGCTTTTTCTACACTTCCTTGATTCCAGCTATGACTACGCTATGCTGAATTTGTCTCCCAAAACCCGTGGAACAGCAACAGGAGCCGTAGACATCGTCATGACCCAGGGTATCTTCTTTAAAGCCGTCCAATCAATGCATTCCCCGAGCCTTGCCTGCCCATCCACCGACCAAAACAAGCAATCCCCCCTTCATTCGTCCCTCTAATTGAGTCTAGAGTTTCTGTAGCCCTACGCGTCCTAAGTCAATCCTCAACCCCCCTCGCTGCCCACTGCTTGCCCCTCCCCACCGCGTAATCTCCTCCAAGGATCCTCCACAAAGCTCCTATTATAGAGCGCCAGATCCCCCACCTCATCCCTCACTCCCTTTGTGAGCGCCCCCCAATCCCACTGCCCATCCGCTCTCCTGCCAGCTCCAGGTCCACTCATGATCGTGCTCGACTGTTGCGTCCGAGCTTGCAATCGTGTCCCAGCCAACGGCTCTGCGTGCATCGTGTATGCGTCAAAAGGTTGTCCCGTAGTGTGATCGTTGTTCATACCAAATCCCCCCAACACAGGGACTGGTGGTCGATCAGGAAGTTGATTTCGGTGGTTCGAAATGGTAGGATGAGCTGCACCATCGATACCTTCGCCTCGCGGCCCCGCTATCCTCTGCCCCTCATACCTTTGACCCAGATCCCGACCCTGACTATACGTCTGCCCTGGTCCGACGTCCTGCCCCTCCAGCTCCCCTTCCCCCACCTGGTCTCCAAGCTTTCTCGAGCGCACGCCCAATGGTGTGTTATTACTACCGCTACCCTCGCTGTTTGGATCTGCTAGCTTGCGTTTTTTCTTTGGGGGGTTCGGTTTGTGGCCAAAGGAGCCGAAGCCCATTACCGCGGCTATGTCTTCGGTAGGGGAGGGAGAGGGGGAGCGTGATGCTGGGGGTGGTGGGGTGGTCATCTTGGTGATGAGGATGGGGAATTCTGGTGTGGGGAGCCTGGTTGGTGATGTGGACTGGAGTTGATGTGGGCGTAGGTGCTTTTTGCTGGTAGCAGAAACGTTGGGAACGTTGGGTGGGGGGTTCATTTATGAGTACATCTTTTGGTTCTCTTCAAAGATTTTTAACTTTGACATTACACATCTATCCAAAAGTCTACCTAACAATAGACAAATAGACTCTCGCATGAGCCTGCACTCGGAGAATGCCCCATTGAAAGCCATGCACAACATGGTGTCAAAGAAGACTCTATTAGTATGAAGGAAACGAGTTCACAGCATCCACCATATCATTTCTAGCAGGAGCTCAGGATTCCCCGGATTGCGTAAGTAGCGCATGACAACGTTCCCTCCACTGCTAGTAGGCGACAGGAACAGGCTTCCGGAGCGACAGTCTTGCAGACAACAGAGCAGGATTCTTTGAAATGTAACCGAGCGTCTTAGCATTTGCTTGAATAGATGCACATGGAGCGCGACATATTCAAGTTTCTCGAAAGTGTTGAGCAAGTGCTCGCGGTCGCGTTGAGACGCACGAGTAAAGAGGCGACGAGCGATGCCAGATCCTCGCCCTCTGATGCGAAGAGATTGTAGCTTGATGCCCAATCCCCACAATGACCTGATAGCTGCGACGAAGATGTGGTATGGCGGGGAGCCCCAAAAGTCTTGACTAGGCGGAGTCGCCTATCAGAGCATGAGTCAGCACCTGGGTCAAAGGACTCCACTGTCTCCGAAGGCATGTGGACGACATCCATGTGCTTGAGATTCACAAATTGCTGCAACATTCGGTTAGAAGCCTTTGTATCTCGCGACTATTAACCAGGTGCGTCTCCCGAGCAATACTCCAAGTCTAACGCGCAGAAGCCAGCCCAAGTGATGGCGTCGAATAATGGGAGATACCCAAGGATTCGCATCGTTCAATGAGTGATTGCTTTTCCAAGCGCCATTATATCTGCGCGCCACTACATGATATGCGTTCGACGTATTTTCTGGCAATATCATGATGCGCCAGCTCTTAAATGGATTGCAGGGTTGCGTGGCGAGGAAAGAAGTGTGCTCTGAATTGAATGGATAGCAGTACCGCGTCCGCGGAAGCTTTGCAAACCAATAGGGCCATGATTTTGTCCTCGCGGCTATGGGTAAGAGGAGAGGCTGCGGTTCGGTACCCTGGTAATAGGGGCCTGCATTGGCTCTGGCCTGGCCAAAAGTCAGCGAGGCCTGGCTACTTACCCAAGCTTTGGGCCTTTCTAAACCTCCGAAGCCTTAGATTCGGCTCTCTGTTCGATTGGCAATCGTGAAGTCGTCATGTGCTGGTGGGGTTGCATCACGAAACAGTGTGCACGAGAGTTGGCCCGTTGCCCTAGTTTAGGTAGGTATCTATGAATGCCTGAACAATATGACTGGCATACTAGGAATAAAATTGTTTTCTTTGCCCCATTTTAGCATGTACAAGGACCGAGTGCTAACACATGAGTACACATAAAGCGGTTACAGAAGCAATGGGGAGGCGAGCATATTAAAACGCCATTGAGCAAATTTGACAGGCATGTCCCACACAAAGTCTCTGTCCAGAAACCGTTGATCGAAACGCCAGGAAAGCGTCGAGCAGTGAGTTGTGAGATGCATCTCCTGGATTGTGTAAAGTGACAAGCCGGGGAAGGAGGACAATGCGATTGAAGACTTCTTTTGCTGGAAGATGTCTTTATCTCCGGCGTTTGTCGGCGTTTACTCGTATTAGCTTGCTAGTGAAACCAATTCATTCGTTATTTATGATTCCGATCACCTTGGACGCCCCATCTATCACATTGAAAATCACTAGCGAAACATCACTCAAGATGGCTCCCTCTTCATCAATCGTCGTATGTGTGCAAGAAACCCTGCGCGGTGTACCCTGCTGACCTTCCGTAGAACAAGATCAAGGTACAGCTTAAGCTATCGATAAGCAGGCTGCGGATGGTGCAGCAGAAAGATACAGCAATAGCCAAGCAACAGAGACGGGCCATGGCTGTCCTGCTCGAGGTGGGCATCTCTGTGATATGGTCATAACTATCCTAGCTGACTTTGTGTCACAGCAAGGCAAAGAGGAATCAGCACGCATCCGTGTGGAGAACATCATCCGCTCCGACATCAATACCGAATTACTCGAGATTATCGAGCTATACTGCGAACTCTTACTTGCTAGGACAGGGCTACTGGAGGCCAAAGAATGTGATCCTGGTCTCGAGGAAGCTGTCAAATCCTTAATCCACGCTGCACCAAGGACAGACATCAAGGAGCTTCAGCAGGCTAGGCAGCTACTGGTAGAAAAGTATGGAAAAGACTTCGCATTGGAGGCAGTGGAAAATTCAGATGGCAAGGTTGCTGAGAGGGTGCTGAAGAAGCTAAGAGTAGATCCACCAGATCCGGAGCTTGTGACGCTATACTTGACAGAAATTGCGAGAACATATGGAGTGGCCTGGCCGAAGAAAGAACAAGTAGCAGTGGATGACAATGATGAGGACGAGGATAACCCGTCTGGCGGTCAGGCAATCAAGGACCTTGAGCAACCCTTGACTACGGATGAATTGAGCAAAGCGACTCCGCCTCGCGATCTGGGCCCAAGGTCTCCAGTCAGTGTAGCACCTCCGAGCCCAAGCATCGACAATGTAAATCCGCGACTCAGGCTACCCGGACCGCCGGAATTGAAGCCAGGTGCGAAGATGAGCGGGTTAAAGAAGCAAACCTCCAATACTGATACATCAAGTAAAGAGGCTGGGAATACCAAGAAGGACATAGTCGGTGGCAAGGTCCCTGACGTCGATGAGCTTGCTAAACGCTTTGCTGCTCTCAAGAGATGAGAGGGCCGCACCCCATAGCTCCGGGACGCTTATCAAATGACGGCTTTGAGGAGACGATCACTTTTGCACATCATTACTAGTAAGGTCATACCTTTCATTGCGTACTACTTGAGCTCATATGAAGCTCTCCAAAAGGATTTCCAGCGCATCGAAACGCTCTTCAATCCCAAATTCTGGCATTTCGCCACTTCAGAGCCGGACTAATGACGAGTATCCTACCCTCCTCTGTCCAAATCTGGTCAAATCTCCGCTCAAGAAGCCTAGATAACACCGCTCTTGTTAAGGAGAGGCTCGAGGAGTGTTGTCGATAACCAATCTTCAACCTTTCTTCCTGGCCAAGATCGTGCTCCCAAGCGCTTGCCCTTGGTGGGCATTCAACTCTACAAGCCCAAGGATTCACCGCTTTGGTCAGGGAGACAGTCCAAGAATCCTGTCAACGTCCGCTCTACCATCTTTCTTCCTGCTCAGTACATCGCGCCTCAAAATTCCGCTTTGATCAATATTTGGCCCATAAAGCCTACAGAATCACTACTTTTGTGAGGGAGGGGATCTGAAGAATTTGTCAATCTCTGCTCTACGAACTTCACTCCTCAGCCCTCAACCTTCGACCTTAGTTCTCAGACGTCATTCCACACACTACGTTTCCTGACTGTCACTCCTCCACCCCGCTCTTCGGCCTTCACTTCTCAACATCCACTCTTCAGCTTCGTTGATCGGGTTCCGCTCTTCAATCCATTCTCGTTCTTAAATACTCAACATCTACTCACCTACACGCCACATATTTACTTTCCAGCAACCCAAATACAACATTACCCATCTCAATCCCTCGAAAATGTCTTCCGAAAACACCAATGGTGCGACCGCTCAGCCTACCAGCCGCTGGACTGATGAGGAGAAGGTGAGAATGTTTCTAGCTATTCACCTCAATTTTTGACTAATCCCTCTCTCAGATCGCTCTCCTCCTTTCAGTCATCAAGTCTTCATCTGGTGGTAAGATCACCTGGGCCAACGTTGACGTCCCTGCCGGCCGCACCGTGGGTTCCTCTCAGAAGCAATACGAGAGTCTGCTCAAATCTGCCGCCTTGGTTCCCATGACTTCCGGCAAAGCCATTACTCCTACCAAGAAGCGCGCTGCTGGTGTTGCTAAGAAGGACTCTACTGGGGACGGAGCGGATGGCAGCCCCACCCCAAGCAAGAAGCGCGCTCGCAAGCCCAAGAAAGCCGAAGCCTCTGAGGCTACTGTCGCTACCGAGGACGATGAGCAGGGACCCCCTGCGAAGAAGATGAAGACTGAGAACGAAGAGGGTCTCATTGGGGAGGAGATTGCCAATTTCGCGGAGGCTGGGTTTTCGGATGTCTGAGGGGTCCCTACCATTAACGCATGCGTTTGAAGACTTTCAGACCGCTCGTGCACGTCTCAACGTTGGCTATATCTCTCTGGCGGACGTCTGGAAAGGGGACGAATCATCGCAGGAAGAAAAAATCGCATTGAATCTCACCACATGCGGTACGTACAATGGAATCAAGGCCCATACTCAGTGGAAGTTTTCAGGGATTGATCAGCTTGGCTTATGCAGTTGGAAAGGCTATTAGAAAATGAAATATCTTGATCTCTGAACATCTTTACTATGGGATATGTTGTTGACCCCAGCTCTCATTCGTCCTTTGCCGCCTCAATCCAGCCTCTAGCTTCCTGCTCTGGATCCTACGGAGACTAGCAGGCGCGTCATCGTCACTCCTTGCACTCAGCGTTGTGCCTCTCCTCCGTCTAGTAAGCCCGGCAGTATCTATCGGCCCATCTTTAAACTCATCTCTAGCTTCTGCGGCTACATCCTCTTCAGCTTCCTCATCTTTCCTCTCTGGCTTCTCGGCGTAGTCGCGATATGTTGGCCTTGTCAGCAGGCCACTTCTGAATTCGTTAGCTCCGACCAGTAACTTCGTAAGGTCGATGAGCTCCTCTAGAAACTCGATGATCTCAGCTTGCGCGGCAGAAGAAGCATTCCAAGACATGTACTTCCGTCGCACAGCGCGCTGACGGGCAAGTTTGGTGGCCAGCTGATGATCGTCCCGACCTTCACTGACCTTTTCCAACACCACCTCTCGCACTCTATTGATCATGCGTAGATGTGCAAGGCGAGCAGAAGGCAGAAATTGCGGCAGAGGCAGCTTGGTGGTCAGAGCACCGTGTATGGCAAATAGCGTCAAGGTGATCGAACCAGCAACGTTCCGACGGTAGGGGTAGATCTCAGCGTTGAGCTCCTCCAGAGGGCCTGATCCATAAGCAGCGCGTAGTTGGAGCATATTATCCATCCGATCGGCGATTTGGTGTAGAACGAAGAGAATTTCGCCATAGATCACTGCGAGTCCTTCGAAAGAGCCCTTAATCCTTGGTTCGTTGCTGCAGAAGGGCAGGAAGGTCTCTGCAGCACTCAAGGCACCATTAGCCTTTCCACTAGCATTCTCGAAGCGCGAGATGTTTTCGGCGGCGTAGACATCGATTTTGACACCTTCCTCGATACCATAGGCGATGCACTTCTCCATCTCGCTGATCTGCTTGAGAGCTGCCGCGAGAGACTGGACCAGCCGTGTGCGTGCTTTTACAGGGAGGAGAACGATTTCGACGATGAGGGCGACGATGCCGCCAATCATGAATGCGATATAGCGCTTCAAAAAGTTCTCGGTCGCGGATCCAGGGACGGTGTCGAGTTCAGTTGCGAGTGTCACGACGCAAATACTGACGATACTCACCATACCAGCCTTTGGATACTTACTCCCGAGTTGGACATATGCACAAGGGAAAAGCGCTATGAAGATCATTGCGGCGCAGACAATCCGATTTCCATTGCGTGCCTCGAGTGCTGCCCAGCCCCAAATGCATCCAAGCGTCGTGCCAATGCCTCGCAGGAAGAAAGTCATGACTGATGTACCGATCGACACCTCTGTAATGAAGATAAGCTGCAACGCAGCCCACAACCCTCGATTGAGGGAATACCAAGTGTTCCAGGATGCTATAAACGCAGGCCAAAGCACAAGAAAGACGGCAACACCGAGCTTTATCGCGTACAATAGATCTTCAGAATGTTGAATCCACTCTAACGTGTCGGCTGCTTGGCCTCGAAGACGCATAGTACGGGATCTCTTGTTATTGGGTTCAGTGGTCTTCGAAGGGGACTTTCTTGCTATCACTGGCGTTGGTGCTTCAGCATCTTGATTCTCTGCAGCAGCATCCTTTTCGACGTCCTCTTGCTTACGTGAATCACGCGAATTCTTCTTACTGTTCAAAGACCCTGCATCGTCCTCATCATCATCATCCTCATGCTCATTTGCGTTGCCTTCACGATTAGCTTTGCGAGCAGGAGTGGGCATTGACTCATCCTCGGCAGCACCAGTGTATAGCCAATTTGACCATTTGATACGGGGAGCATACAAGCGCCGGCGCCCGTTCCTTTGCTGGCGACGCTCGACGAGTTCTCGAGAACGTTTGAGCATTCCTTCAATGTGGGAGGCTGCTTGCCGTACGTTTAACATGAATGATGACATCAAGAACACTTCTTCTCTGGGCATGATATCTGGTTCCTTGCCCTCCAGCTCTTGCATGGCCGCAGCGCCCTCAAGAGCAGATGCTGCATCGACGTCAAATTGGACCAAAGCATTTTCCAAATTGACCATGTGCAAATCCAATTCCTCGATAAAAATCCCTTTTGGAACGTGTGCGCCAGATGGTAGGGTTGGTACGTCATATGCATATGCGACGCAAGCTGTCACGACCTCGATCGTTCGTGCGACGACTTGATGAAGATCTTGGTATGGCTTTGCCACCCTGTGAAGGAGATTCCTGAGCAGACGAGCGTCACCAAATTCGATCTCACGCTTTGGCTTGATCATGTCGAGCTCGGCTTTGTCACGTTCGATAATCGTGCTGAGATTTCTCTGCTTTGCATCCTCCCCAGTATTCACCACCGCTCTCTCACTATCTTTCAGATCGTTCTGGGAATGAGCATTTTCCAGCTTCGGTGCATTTACCTCTTCCTCGTCATCACCACCAAGAAGCGCAAACTTGGATTCGCATGCCCCTATCACGGCGATCGTGTTTGCCACTAAGCGTTTCATGGCTCTCACACTGATGGGCTTCATTTCGCGTGGGGGAAGTACAGAAACAGCTATCTCAAAATTGCACTCCTGCTGAGCTGCTTTGCAGTCGGAAAGCTTCTTGCGTATTTGTGTTTTACTGTCCGTCAGGTCTGCCAAAGTGATTTTCTTTGGTCTGATTGACTCCTTACCAGCAGGATCTGAAGTGCCGTTGGCGAGTAATGTCCGGACATACCCTTCCAAATTAGCGTGTACGGACTTCTGCGGAAGACTAGAGGCCTGGGCTTCTGGATGCTCTGTATTCGACGTATCCTTCGGAGAGGTAGGGGCTATCTTCTCTTCATTCTTAGGGGACTGAGAGCCATCCTTGGCTACTGCAGTCAAAGGCTCTGCCTCGACAAAGTAGCTACCTGCTCTTTCAAGAGCTTTGGTAGTATCAGAGAGTGTGTCGATGGTCATCTGGCCCAAGAACCTGGAGCTAAATTCAGGGAATATGCACACATTGACAAGTATGATACATCCCACAGCAATCAATATTGGGTACAGAATCTGAGTAGCGCCTACAGTGGTTACAGCTGTAGCGGTAGAAGTCAAAGTGACAACCGACGCAATAATCAACAGTAACACAAAAATGAAAAGCCGAGGGGTCCGGGATCGTAAGTAGCCGTGGATCAATACAACCACTCCCAGGAAAACTCCACGGATTGCATAGGCTGCAGGTGGATAGTCTTTAATAACCAAGGAACCAAGGTAGAGCCCAAGTATTGACCAGGCAACCCCTATGACCGTGCCTGAGACAGCTAGAATGAGGGCTTCTGCCATTTGGCCGAAGCGTCTGCCTGGATGACCGAAGACGGTCGTGATAGCACCAAGATATGCTGCTTTGCCGATGGCATTTCGTGAGCCCGGGATAAGACATATGCTGACTATTGATCGAATCAGCAAGATTGCTCCATGATCAATTTGACTAACATCTCACCAAGCAGAGTGGTAGCTATGACATTTTTCAAAATCCTCTTCCAGAGATTGTTTTTCCCCAAATTATCCCAGATCTCTATTACCCGTTTCGCGGCATATCGGCCTCCTTTCTGGAGGGGCGACTCTTTCTCCGTCATCGTTGCATCTGACACTACTGAAAAGAGACATTGCGCTTGCTAGACTGAGCCGAGAGGCATCAAGGAATCGAACGAGACTCAAGATTGGATTCGGTACTATAATGGGAAACAGCAGCCGATTAGAATTTGCCGCGGCGCTTGTGGCGCGTAGATTTTCACCCGACCGAGCCGCGCTCAAGAACGGTGTGATAAAGTATTCGATGACTTATAGACGCTTTTCCATTGCCATCCGAAGGTAGCAGCGAATTTTCTTGCATGACTCACGCGAACGCTACTTAACCCCCCCAAAAATCGCAGTTCTGATCCCCACATCTCCCCAACACCACTTCCAAACCATGTCAGGCCCCTCTAAATCCAACGCGGGAGACACCTCCTTCCGCAAAACCTGGGACCGCGCCGAGTACACCGCCAAAGCCGAAGCCCGCGAAGCCAAATACAAAGAAGAAGGCGCCGCCCGCGCCGAAGCCAAGCTCACCGGCCAAAAATACCGCCCCAGAGCCTCAACACCTCCAGACGCAAAAGAGACCGAGTCCCGTGCCGAGCGCCTCGACGTCTCGAAAAATGTCGGCAAAGTGTCAATGGTACCCGCTGGCGCGGCTATCGGTAAACGAGGAAGGGGAGCTGGGTTTTATTGTCAGGATTGTGATTTGACGTTTAAGGATAATTTGCAGTTTGTGGAGCATTTGAATAGTCGGCAGCATCAGGTTGAGACGGGGCAGAGTGGGGAGGTCAAGAGGGCGACGTTGGAGGAGGTGAGGGAAAGGTTGGAGTGGTTGGTGAGGAAGAAGAGGGAGGCGAGGGAAGGGGTGGGGAATGTGACTGATTTGGGGGAGAGGTTGGAGAAGAGGAAGGAGGAGGAGGAGAGGGAGAGGGCGGTGAAGAGGGAAAAGAGGAATGAGAAGAGGAGGAAGACGAAGGATGGGAGTGGGGTTAAGTTGGAGGATGATGAGGGGTATGGGGGAGGGATCATCTCGTGAGTATATCATGGGCGGGCTGGCGTTCGAGTCAACAATTACGGGGTTGACTGGCGCTTTTTCGGGATGAGGGTGCTAATAAAAGTGCGAACTATGACGGTAGTATTGGGAGAGAGACAGCTGTTCCGAGACTCCCGATGTTAGACTATCTGATATTAACGACGCCACGAACGTCTGTATGCAAATGCATGGCATCAACCTGACGCCTTTCAACTGACATTCCTTGTGACGTCTTGGGTATCATACATGTCCAGACCTCCTAACGCCGGTCTCATCAATTCAGATCTATTGACATGTCAGTATACTCTCTGCAGCTTTGCCTTTTTTGGACAAACCAATTTTAGCTCAGTCCTCTGCAGCTGCCTGGGGCCACCCATCCAGACCGTGCATCTTCCTGGTATTGGCTTGACTTGGAGCCTACGGAAAGCCTCTCTGACGTGTTTCGGTGTCACAGGTATCGTACCCTCCTCTGGCGGATCGAAAAGTCCAGTCTCCCGCTTGCGTTTCTTGCTTTGGGCATCAGAATCCCCGTTCCGAGTCTTGTTCAAGTCCTCCTCCGCCTTTACCCTGAGAGCTTCTTCGGTCAATGTCTGGACGATGTCGTAGAGTAGAAAGCCTAGAATGTCCACGATATCGTCATTCGGCTTGCTGTCTGTCACAATACCAAAGCCAGCCCACTCTCTGAATCGCTTGGCCTTCTTGTAGGTAAACGAAGCTTGGCGACATTCACTGTAATGAACGTACTCGTCCTTAGTCATGCCCTTGGTGCGCTTGTCGGCTTGTTGAAGGCGTAGCAGAGTCGCAAGATTGGCCTCCTCCTCTTCCTCATCATCTTCGTCTTCTCCCTCCGGCAATTGCTCGCTGAAGAAGCTAGAAATGTCCCAAGGTAGCTTCACCTTCTTCTTGCTCCTCTTCGCCATCTCACCCATCGGCATCGCTGGTCCACCAGCAGCATCGGCACCGCCAAGGGCATCGTCGCCAATTGCGGCGTCAGCGGCGTCACCTCCTTTGTCGTCAGAGTCTCGAGCGGTCTTGCGAACATCTTTCCAAGATAGAAAAGTTTTGAGGCGGGCGGTCTTGGCTTTGTCGTGGCGGATCAGGAAGAACAGATCTGCGGTGGTGATCGAGCGGGAGCCACGTCGAGTAGCTAGAGCAGTAGATCGTTTGAGCTATCTACCATTAGCAATGAGTCCACCTTTGTCAATAAAAGGAGCACTTACCAGCTCGAGAACTTGCTCATGTACGATTTGCTCAACGAGGGTGGTGGTCTCGCTGGTCGGCTCTCCTGTCTCGCCAGCAACAAACATCATCTGTTCGAGGTTTGGTATTAGCACGATGCGTTTGTACCCTTCAAATCTCTCCTCGGGCCAGAGAGACTTGGGCCTCTTAGGCTTGTCTTTCAAGGTCGATACTGTGCTTGAAATCTGTTGTTCGTCCAGTTTGAACGTTGGGTGAAATGGCGCGAACATGATAACCGACAGCGATCGCAGAACGTTGAGGTTCGGCCAAAGCGAGCAGCCAAATCAATATTCAAGGTGAAGAAATAATTGCTGATGATTTGAAGTTCCTGCTCCTCAGCTTGTTGCTTTTGATCTTATTCTTGATCAATCTGTAGTGCAGCCTAGGGCATGGAGCAAATATCTCTCTCGGAGTGAAGTATTGCAACGCAGGCATGTAGATCAGTCTTTCTTCCATCTCATAGTCTTTTCGTGGCCAGAGCAATAGCCATATATAAAGGAAGAAATGGCAATAACGATTCAGACAAGGGGTAACAGAATGCTATTCGCGCTTACCTGTTGGATCTCCTGCCTGTACTTGGCCCCAGTCTTTTCGGCCATAATGTGTCGTCTTGTCTTGCTGTACCAGCTCTATTGCAACTTTCTTGCAGCCTGGTACAAAAAGCCCAGCCAAAAGCTCAGCTAGCGCAACAATCTTCAAGAAGAACCCCGAGGTTTGCCTCGAATCAAGAATGAAGACATTATATACTCATATCTTTCTACAGCAAACAGTATAGCCTCGTCAAGACCAGCTGACAGCAGCTTATCGTGTCTAATCAATACGATGCAAAGATTCCTACCGCCAGATATTGGACAAAGCGGTGGTCAAGGCTCCGTACCCGATTACAGTATGGGCGAGTGGTGTATTTTACCCACTATTTAGCGTATTCAAAAATCTTGCAATTTCTTGGCATAATAGATCTATGCCACACACACTTGATTCAAAGGTTCAACGTAGTAGTTATAACTCTCTATCAGATAATTTGTACGTATGAAGTAGAGAGATTAGTACTACAACTATAGCGCCGTTAAGTATATAAGAATTGATTAAGAGATGGGGGAGTTATAAGGGATAGTTCTAGAAGAATTCGTACGCTCGATCACGAAACATGGAAAGAATCTCGTGAACTGAGTTTGTGGCACGGATCTGTTATGCCAAGAAATTGCACGAGTTTGGTCATGATCAAAAGCTTTGCTATGAGCTAGCTCCTAAGCGAGCCCTAAAGGGGGCGGGATCTACTGGGGGCGTCTCCGAGGTAGCTCCGGGGCCCTCATTGCAATCTTGATGAGTCACTCCTCCAAAACTGTCTGGTCTCTGACCACCTTTCTGGGATTTTGCAGTAGCTCTTGGCCTTTAGGAATAGCCCGCCATGCCTTTGTGAGTATATGTATATGGTGATGTGAACGAGGAGGAAACCCTAACATGAACTAGGCACCTTCTTGGAAAGAAGTCATGGAACGTCTACAATGCCGACAACATTGCCAATGTCAAGCGAGACGAAGCTGCAGCAGCTGCCCGGGAGGAGGCCGAAGAACAGCGTATGCAAGAGGTAGATTCTGAGCGACGCATACAAGTTCTACGAGGCCTCAAGGTCGATACGCCGCCCGCCCCAAGTGAAGAGAGAGAAGACCAGGTACGAGGGAGTAGAGATGGGTCAGGGCGAGAGCGAAAACGACGGAAAATTGCTGGTGAGGATGATACGGACCGAGACATACGATTTGCGCAAGAAAATAGTGCTCTCGTTCCTGCCAAGGCAGACTTACAATTGAAGAGCAAGAAGAGCAGCGACGCTCCTATCACAGATGTCAAAGGGCATATAAACCTCTTCCCTGTGGATGGATCAAGACATCATGCGCCTAAGAACGCCGAAGTTGAAGCTGAAAAGGTGAAGAAGCAGAAAGAGTTCGAGGACCAATACACGATGCGATTTTCGAATGCGGCTGGCTTTAAGCAGGCTGTTGGACAGAAGCCTTGGTACCATTCCCTAGGTGCTGAAAAGGATGGTGAAATTGAAACCTCTTCGAAAGATGTCTGGGGGAATGAAGACCCTAGGAGAAAAGAGAGAGAGAAGATAAGGATGGTATCTGATGATCCCTTGGCAGCTATCAAAAAAGGTGTAGATGGTGTCAGGGAGGTAGAAAAAGAAAGGAAGAAATGGAAGGAAGAAAAGGCTCGGGAGATCAGAGAGTTGGAAGAGACAGAACGACGTCGACAGAGGAAGGAACGGCGAAGGCGCGACGCGGACGATGTGGACGATTTCAATCTGGACGCCTCTACAAAAGATAACGATCACAGAGGGCGTCGACATAGGGAGCGCTCGTCAAGGTACTCCCACGGGTACCGAAGTCGGAGCCGTGACCGACATCGATCACGCCACCATGGTCACAAAAGTCTCAAAGAAGAGAACAGGCCAGGGTGGGAGGTAGGTCCGGGTGGCAGGTATAGTGCTCAATTTTCTCACGCCTGAGCAGGCTTGGCTTCTCAATTTGTTATCATCATCATCTAGTCATGCCACTCACTACACACATAACCACATCTCACTTCTCCCCAATCACCTCATCCACAACATCCCAATAAAGAAACCCACTTTATCAGGCTCACCTACGCAATGCCGATGCCCCATCCGCTTGACACTTGCTCCATTTTCTAACACCATCCTCTCCAGTTGAAAGTAGCTCTCACAATATTTGTCCTTGCGCTTTTGAAGTATCGGTAGCTTGCATCACACTTTCTGCAATACCAGCAACCCTGAATAGTTCCAATCCAATTCCATCCCAACATGTCCGACTCCTCCTTCCATTTCTAAGCGCTCCTCGTCCATATCATTACAAACAGACCCGGCTCACCCAACTCTTCCCAACCACCATCACCATCACCGCCACCCTCCAGCCTCCCAGCTCCCGAAACCGTCCTCGTCGCCATCGCTTGCCGCATGTGGCAACTAGAAAAGCGACAAGACCAGAACCACTGCCACGGCTACAAAACAGCACTTGAAAATGTCATGAATCTATTGCTCTCAGAGCTTAGGGGTTTTCAGGCTCCGTACAGCGAAGAGACGGCGCTATCCGAGGAATTTGCGGCGAGGATGGAGGGAAGGCGAGGATTTTCGAGGAAGTTTGAGGCTTTCCCTTGGGTGAGTCGCAACTCATTCGATAACGCTGCATGTCAAACTCGACATCTACGGGACCAGTTAAGGCATTCACTCATCAAGGTACTCACATTGGACGCTACAAAACATCATTTGCTGACGACGCGCTTCTCATAGGAACAGGCACGAATGCACCGTCAGCGTTCCAGCCTTAATTACTGGTCGATGTCTTTCAATATTCCTTCACTCTGGTTGGGCTGCATGGGTACCGACAATTATAATCGAGTGAAATCACAGCTCTCGCAAACCGTCCGTCGCGACCGGCGACGGCATGATCAATTTCTAGCTTGACTATGGTTTCCAACCAAGTTGCTTCTTCGAGATCGTCGAGGACTGCGAAATCACAGCGTCCCCTCTCTTTTCTATCGGCTACTCCAGCGGAAACGCGACGACTTGGTCATCATCTTCCGGCGCCTTTCCCGACGCTGCAGCCTTGAATTTGGCTAATCCGAGTTATGCCGCTGCCGTTTATGTAGCTACTGCTACACAGCATAGATCTAGCACATTTAGCGCGCGATCTTTGACCGTACAAAGCCTGAATCCTACGGTCACTGGCAGTGGCAGTCGGAGCGTCACTCTTTCCAGCGACGGTCCTCCCAGTGATTATTAGGCGCAAGGACACGATCGCCTGGATGAAGGGAGCACACTCGTTCAGGGTTGCTGGGATCAACTCAATATCAACGCATGGCTACCAGCATGGGTAAAATTCTCTGATTCCGTTTCCTCGCAAACGACTAAGCAAACCTCGCTAGGTCTTGGCCACCAAGCAGTGTCCCCCAAATTATGCGTCAGACGTAGACTGTAATCTTGTACCAGAAGGATCAACGGGCACGCTCTTACGGGAATACGCGGGTAGGGATTTACCAGGTCAGGATTGTTTCAACTTGAACCAGGCCTGGAACGGATCCGCTGCCAACGACATAGGACAAGACGATAGCCCACTTTTGAGGGCGAGATACCGATACGTAAATGCAAACATCATTGGTAGGTCATAGAGTCGAACATCATCTCTCCTTTAGCCTGGGCTAGCTGAACTCGAAGTAGCTGTTGGCCATTTCTTCAATTCTTGGAGCGTAGCAATGGTTAGCGCCATGGATCAAGCAAACGCCACTATCATGGGCATCATTGATCTGATCGACCCAGTCAAGAAAACGCATGTTCACCTGGATGACGTTACTACAGTTCTCGATCTTGGATTGATGTTGATACCAGTCGTCGGACCTGAGCCTGAATTAGGGGTTGCAAGTGCGCTGGCCTTCAATACACTGATGTTGGCCACTCAACAACTGCCCAGCTAGGGGAAAGTGATCTGGCCTGTAGGCACCGTGGACTCACAATCTTTCCAAATTGACCAATTGACAGATCCCTACAGCGAATCCGTTGAACACTAAGCGTTTCCTGGCGCTCATCCCCTTCGATGGATACAGGGTACTTGTGGAGGCTATGCTTGATATTAACGATATAGAGACGAATACCCCAACAATGGGTAAAGAGCCTCTATAGTCAACGCTATTCATGCACTGGCATTGGGCAAGGTCCTCCCGTTTGGTTAGTGTCAGGGTCAGGGGGGACGAGGTCTGCAGGTGCATCAATACGAGTTTAGCCCTACTAGTCACTAATGCAATACATAAGGTGTAGCATCGAGAGGTATTCTATGGGAACCTCAGTGGTGAAGCTGCTGCGAAATCGGTCTGCGATTGAGACAACATTCTCTCTGCGCCAGGGCATGGAGTCTTGGTGATTTGAAGCGCTGTCGATCGATGCTCCCACTAGGGCGTTCAAAGCTGTACAGAGCAACCAGGTCTTGAAGGTATCCTGACTCAAATCCGCGAGCTTAGTTGATTGTGGAGATTGCGCCTTCACAATTTAGCCGAAGAGTCTCTTGTCGTACTTTCTGCAAACGAATTGTCATGGTTCCACGAAGATATACAGGCTAAGTATTAACATTCTGATCTTTAGTGAATTGGATTGACTTTACTGTTATATCTGATGTTTCAAGAAAGATTCAAGACGCATTTGGTCTTGCACAACTTCATATACCAGTGCACATTTTGACCTAGCTGAAAGATTCTCAACGTCCGGAGTGTACAACATACACGCTGTATCTAAATGTCACGAGAAGACGAAGGCCTATGAAGTTCCCAAGCCTGCATATTCCGCCCAGCCATGGCCCGCCTATCTGGATGCCACTGGCACTCCTCGCGAAGCAAATGCATGAGCTCAAGAAGAACGTCATCTGCCTTGGCTGAGTCCACCAAAGTCTGAACCAACGGACCATTCTCGGTCCATGAAACCTTCCCGATGCCCCGCTCGTCCACAGCATGCTTGTATTGGAACGCCATACGCCCCATGTGCCTCGCGAGAGCTGCCATTTCGAGAGCAACAGAATGACCGGAAACTTTTCGCTCATGCATGATGCGGAACAAGACCATGATCTGCCATACGGTTGGATTATATTGGCTTTTGCCGGACTCAGTGGTGGCTTCACCTCGAAGATAGACGGAAATAGCGTCGAGACGCTGGGCTTGGAGCTGACTGGGGCTTTTGAGAAGGGAATCCCGAATGAGACCAAAATTGATCAAGTCTGCAGGATCTGGGTAGGCGAGAATTCCCACTTCCGCCAGAGCTTTGTCGATCGTCAAAACGTTAGCAAGGGGGTTACATCTGCACACAGGGCAGGTAAGCTCGCTCCCTAGTGATTGGGCCCAATTAAGCAGGCAATCTGAGCCAAATATGTGGCCGCATGGCATCTTAAGAGGCGTGTCGCCCGTTGGTTCTGGGGAATAGGGTTGGAAGCAAATGGAGCAGTCCCGGTCATCTTGTGCTAAATCATCGACGCGGACTTCCCAAAGCTGGACCTTTGGCTTCTCGGAACAGGGTAGAAGATGTTTCACTGTCTTGATGGCTTCTTCGCCTACCGTGTGCACACTGTTGTTACGCGAAGTGGCTGCCATGTTGTCTTCCTCCTCTGTTGGCCACTGACCTGGCATAATCGCTGTATACATCCTGTTCGCGACAAAGGCGACTTGCTGATGCGTCATGGAGACGGTAGGCGTGCTTTTGGCTGAGTGAAGGGCTTGCTGAGCGAAGATGAATCAAGGCCTCGATCGATCGTCTTGGGAATTCTTAAATAGTCTGTGGGACTGATTGTTATCCCGCGAGTTGGATGGAGTTGAAAAGCTAGAAAAGAAGCTGTACGATAGGAGTATTTATATCAAAAATTGCAAGTAAGATGATCACGCTAGAGCCATACAAAGCTCGACAATATCCATTATTGCGCACAATAGCTATTGACTGAAGTCAACGTTATCATATTCTCATAACAAAGTGGGAAGTTAGGGCGCTTTTGTTACATTGTTCCATCATCAAGGTTCTTTGTTTGTATCTGGGTAAAGGCGATGAACTCATCTGAGAGATTAGCGAAAGCCAGGCCTTTGTAAACCTTGATTGATGGGGAAGTGGCTGGACATGGGTCACAACGCTTGGATACAGACAGGTGAGATTAGGAATGCTCCTTTCCTTTCACTCTCGGGCCCCGCAAGACAAATTCCGAAATTAGAAAGGGTGACCTTTCATACTAATGTCAAGCTGGTATTGTACGATTTCCTCCGTGACCTGGCGCAGACATAACCACTTCAGGAGGGTGGTCGAGCAAGCGAAGTGCATTGTTAAAAAGCAGAAAAGCGTCACCTCGGGTATTTTCCATGTTATTTAATCAATAAATGTCTTACAATTCTTTTACACAACTTTTGCTCCAGACTAAATCGCAGTCCTTCTTGATTCAAGACTCTGCCTCAGGTTCCGCAATCTCCATCACGAAATTGACAGCCACCCCTCCATTCCCAACCCTCACCCCCGCCCACATAATTCCCCTAACCCCATATGCAAATGTCAAATCCCACAGCGCATCCGGTATTTGCGCCGCCTGGCGTCTAGTAATCCACCTCTGGCCGTGAGCATAGAAGAATAATTTGACCGCACCATTGCTGAGCGTCGTTGGCGAGGGAAGTCGATCATTTGGTCGGCCGCTGACGTAGATTTGGTTCTGAATTGAGATGAGATCGAGGAGGATGGGATTTGTGGGTGGTGGGGGCGTGGGTCCGGAGAAGTAGGCGTTTATGTCGATGGTGAGGCCGTAGAAGGCGTAGGTGAAGGGGGCGGGGGGCCAGTTGTTGACGTTGCGGGAAAGTGAGGTGATGTTTGAGGTGTTGAAAGCATCGGGGAGGGCAAGGGGCAAGGTTGGGTGAGTTGAGGGGAGGGAGAGTGCGCAGGATAGTCCGAGTAGCGTGAATGTTAGCAGAGGTAAATATAGCATTTTGACCTGGAGTAGCATGCGTCGCGTCGTCATGGTCGAGGGCTGCATTTGGCATTGGTGTGGTGGGCAGTATAGTGCGTTTGTGATGTGAGTGCTCGTCGCAAGTGGGTGTATGGTGTAAAGATAGAAATGCGCTTTCGAGTAATCCGAAAATTGGCGGCAATGACACGCTAAGCGCACCAGCCTGAGTCTCATGCGTGCGACAGAGGCTAGAGACATCGAAGGGTGCATTCTGCTTAACGCTGCCGTCGACCCAAGAATACTCAACTTAAATTGTGAAAACTTAGACGGGCAGGCAGGCTGCTCGGGTATTTTGTCTTGTATTCGCTCTTATTGTCGTCGTCCATTGCCGGTCCCCTCATACTCGACATCCCAAGCCCACTCGGAATACCGAGCTTGCTCAATAAATCGAATGCCGAGCTTAACGGCTCTTTTGTTGCTTGTCCCATTACTACCGTTGGGGCAGTGATCGAATGCTTCACGCCCGCTCCTCCCTCGCAGCGCCCCTTGTTACCAACAAACTTCTTCGCCTGCAAGAACGACAAAATCAACGCACGAGATGCTCAGACTCAGCCTATACACTTTCATCGGAACCTAGGAAACCGCTTCAAGATACCGAATAGCTTTACAAGCAACAGTTGCGTTATATGAGTAGATATGGTCAATGCCGCAGATGATGATACTTTTTTGTTGAAGGAGGTGAAACATGTGGCCCGTGAAATTGCAGTCCATTGTACTACAACACGGCCAGGACTGGGTAGGAGGGCTAAGGTGGGCCCAAAGAAGGTTGTCGAAGTTCTGATTTGGGGGAGGACTTGGTCTGCTGTGGAGGGGGAAGCGACAGATGTACCTCTATCCAACGGGGTTAACCTGGCTTGATAGACTGAAAGCCTTCTTGAACTTGGACTTTCAAGCCGGCCGATCACTTCTTGAGACTTGCTTTTCAACGATAGTTGATTCCGACTGATCATGAGCTTCGAATCAATCTGAACAACGAAAAATGAGGTATCGTGTCAAGCAAACCGGTGGCATACACTGTCAATAATCTCAAATCCTATATGTAACAGCGAGATAATGTAGTACAGAACAGGCCAGATGACCCTTAGGGAAAAATTAGTCTATATCGGGCGTGTGCCAAGCAATAGTTTACCCGCTCCGATTGATCCGATAGGGCTGTGCCTTATCCCTGCATATCTGGCACACAGGCCAGCAACTGACTGACTAAATCTCTTTCACTAACCCCGATTACCCAGACTATCTGTATAAATCTTGTATCAAGCATAAACATATTGAACACGAGTGGCAATAAGTCTGTTCCGGGGCTACAATGCTATTGTCACAGGCAAATGAAGCTCGCTTTCTTGAAAGTTTCTAATAGTTTTCCCTTTGAGTGATTACTTTTCAGCCGCAGCTTATGCTTATGGCGATCACTGTCCTACTATCGTAATGCTGAATAATTCTAAAGTGTTGGATTTTCCGAAGGATCAACCCTACCAAATCAGGAGCCTTTCACGAGTCACGACGCATACCTACTAGAGCCGATGGAGGATGGTCTTGCCGGTGTTGCAACCCTCGGTGGGGCTTGTGGAGCTTATGGGACACGAATCCTTGAGTAATTCAGTACTAGAACATTAGCTTGCCCTCTTTTTCCTGTCGTAGGAATCAATATTCAGAAACTAATATAATTGGTATTTATGTTTGATTCTCAATATTTCTTTCGGTGATCCGAAAAGTCTCACTTCTAGTCTTACAGTCTTACGTGAAATCTCACCCAGCAAACATGACCGACTTCCTCCACCCTTCCATGCTCGAGCTGTCCCAGACCATTTCTGATCGCACTGCCAAGATCGACCAATTGCTCAAATCTAAGAAACTCTCCCCACCCTCATTCGCCGCCGATGCCCCAAGCCCGGACTTCATTCCCAACGATGAACCTGAGCTCCGCAAGCTGAGGGATGAATTGTTGGTGGCTTCCAAACAGCTCCATGATCTCGTCATAGGTCCCAAGTCCGCATGGATTGATCTCTTGATGCTACAGGTGTGACAGGCTCGAATGTCCCATGCCCACGCGCTTGAATTTCACTCTGACATAGACAACAGATGCACGACACCTGGACCCTGCAAGCGATAGACGACTACAACATCGCTCAGTGTATCCCCCTCGACGGCACCGCCACGTACGCCGAGATCTCCGAAAAGTCCGGTCTCGATCTCGACAAATGCCGCCGTATCCTCCGCTACGCCATGACCAACCACTTCTTCTGCGAACCGACGCCTGAGCACGTCGCGCACACTGCCATCTCTGCGCTCGTCTCCCGTGACGCAGGTGCCCGCGACCTGGCCCACCACTGCCTAGAAGAAATCCACACCGGCACCGCCAATCAAGTCAAAGCCATCCGTAAATGGCCCAACACACTTCATCCCGGCGAGACGGGGATAAGTCTCGGTTTCGGGATGGAAGGTAAATCCGTCTTCGAATTCTTCGCTGCGGAGCCGCACCGTGCTCAGAGATTCGGCGGCGCAATGGGCTTCCTTGGTTCGTCAGGATCGAATGTTGCCCCTGAGATCGAGGTCGCGGGCGGGTATCCCTGGAAAGATCTGGGAAGGGCTAAGATGGTAGATTGTGGTGGTTCACGCGGCCACGTCTCTGTTGCCATTGCGAATGTTGCTCCTAACATGCAATTTGTGGTGCAGGACTTGCCCGAGGTGGTGAGCCAGGCTGAAGCCCACCCACCGCCAGGCCTTGAGGGGCGGTTCAGGTACGAGGCGCATTCTTTCTTCACACCGCAGCCGATTAAGGATGCGGATGTGTATTTCTTCAGGAGGATCTTTCATGATTGGCCGGATCATGTGTGTCGTGATATCCTGAAGAATTTGGTCCCGAGTATGAAATTGGGGAGCAGGATCATTTTGGATGAGACAATACTGTCAAGCCCGGGGAATGGGAACGTGGATCAGCTTGAGGAAAAATTGGGAAGGGCGCTGGATATGCAGATGCTGGTTGCGGCGAACTCGAGGGAGAGGACATTGGAGGATTGGAAGAATCTATTCGCGATGGGAGGAGAGGGGAAGCTGAGCTTTGAGAAGGGGGAGAAGAGCATTTTGATTTGGGTGAGGAAGGACGAGTAGCTTCCAATAGATATGAAGTGATGGGCTGTTGGCTATGGATCATACTAGTCAAACCGTCTTCCAACCGTCTTAGAACCATTACTGTAGACGTCTTCCCTTCGTCCTCTCGTCTTGAGAAGAGAAAAAAAGATATTGAAATTATACGGACCTACGCGCTCCCGCAGAGCGGCATGATGGGTATATTTGCCGTTGATAGGACAGACAATACCAAGTAGGAGCCAATGGATTGTCCAATGAGGTAGTCAGTGGAGCAAACAAGTCAATGCACGAGAAGGTCAGCGGGTCGAGGATTGGCCAAGTAGACGGTCAATGGAACCAGCCAGCAAAGGTGTTTAATGCCAGCCCCTCAGGTATACATGGCTTACTCATACTGCTACCCTTCCTGATTTCCAATTCCGTGTGACAAGATGTAGATGGGAGAGCATAAGCGGAAATAGTATCCTGAAGGATTGTCATGCACGATTGTATATTTAGGTTCACAACTTTCCGCGGTGCTTACACCTCGCATGCTCCTCCCTCCCGTGATTCGATAGTGATGTCGGGAAGAGTGATCTGATCCTGAAGATGGATAGAAAGGATTAGGAAGCATGCCAAGAAGAGGTTCAGCGCACCCTGATGAAATGAGTTTCGCTGGGCCCTTCGACTAAGACAAAATCCCCGCATTCCACATCTCTGGTCAGCGCCTGTGAGTTTGCGCGTCGGGCACGACTTTCGACTTCCGCGAAGAGTAGTGCCTCTTAGTATTCAATTCCGGGGGCCGTGATTTGTTGCATGTGTGATAAGAATAAGAGCGAGCCGGGGGGCTTGACGGCCTTTTGACTGGCTTGGGGCGAAACAGCTGAATTAAGCGATGTCGTACGAAGTATTGGCTGAAGGCCTGAACAGGTCTGGCCGGCCTGCGCACAATACGAGTAGTAAGCAAGCCTCAGGGTAAGCATCGAAGAGCAAGAAGGGACGCAGAAAGAGATAGAATTCAACAAAAAAAAATCGTCTCAACATAAGACGAATTATTTTATTGCCAAACAACGGCTCTTCTCGTCGCTCTGGCACTTGCCTGATCCCTGTCTACTAACGCTTGCAGTAGCGACTGGGAAAGGCCTTGGCAAGCTCGTCCTGGTGCCGATCATCCCCTCCTTCCAACTAAGAACCACAACGTCGGTCAAGACTCGACAGCAAGACCGAGCCTGAATTAATTGCCTTTGCAACCGCAGCTACCCGTCTGCACACTGTCAGTACTCGGACTTCCTCGTATACTCCATCCGGCCATGTCATTCATGCATATCGAAGCATCATGACCGTATTGGCACCATCTTCTGCGACACAGCCTCTCAGCGCTTGCTGCCAGTCGACGACTGCTGGCCTGGCAGCGGTCGCATAATCATCGCCTTCGCCGGGTCTTGCAAAGGAGCAGACTTCTCAGTGGCTGCTTGAATTCCTGCCGGCTTACACCTCGGTAGCAGCTACCATGGCTCCGACGGCAACAATCCGAAGCACCTTCGTACCTGGAGGCCCACCCTCAAGTCCAGTCAAACGAGGATGGACAGAACATCGCTCCGAGATACCTTCGATACTGGTTGGACGTGGTCAAGAGAATGCCTCTACGGCGCGACACGAGCTAGAACAGGGAATGGATTCGCAGAGAAGACCGCCGGAAATAGAGCGAACCCGGGCTTGTCAAAGTTCGTTGAAGCGTGCCAAGAACAGCACTGATCTGTTGCGAGAACGTTCTTTGAAGAAAGAGAATCTAGATGGCGGCGTTGACGCCAGCCCAAGCACTAGGGAAGGCAGACAATTTACTGTTGCGAATGTTGGAAATAACGGGAAGATCTATCTCAGGTGAGAAACTCGCCTCCTATAGACCCCATTCCATCCATTGGGTCCCTTTCCTGATCTTGAGCACTGTTCTAATTCTATATGTGTTCTAGACCAACTACTCGGAATACCCAAACATATCAAGCACCACCCTCTGCTTATCCTCTAGCAACGCCTGAGATATCCGCGGGACAGGATATTGACGTAGAGAGTTCTAACGAAAAGAAGCGTTGGTCAGATACGCAAGCATCGAGAACACCGGCTCGCCCACGCCATCCCAGCTCCATTGGTCCCAGCTCGAACTCCATCTCTCGGCGGTCTGTCGATTCAGTGTCGACACTCAGCCCTGCCCGTAATCTGGAAAGAGGGCAATACAAGGTCGTGATCAGCCAGCCGAACATGACTTCCCAACAACCCGGCGAACAGCTTCTACCCTCCCTAGCAGTACCGATACCGCACTACAGGCTGGGGACTCCCAGATTTAGTACTCGAGGAACCGCTTTCCTGCACAGTCAAGTATATTCAAGGGCATCAACAAACGACGATAATGACTCCTTGGCTATTTCAGGACCAGAATACGATACTATGTTTCCAGTGCCGCCAGGCATGGAAGCCCATGCCACGCTTTCGCGCAGACATTCTCAAACTGCTCCACAACCCCATACTGTCCACATAACACCAGCTTCGGCTCGGATCCCTATAACAACTGTATCGCCAGTATACCACCGAGCAAAGGAACCCATCGTACCAGCCATATACGATGCAATAGCTGCAAATCCAGATGATCCTGCCATTGTTCGTTATGCTTTGAGCACTCGGGAAATCTCGGCAGCCTCTCCAGCACGTCTAATAGCACAAATTACGTCGAAAAACTTCTTGGACTACGAGCTACTCTCTGACTTCTTCCTTACAGTCCGAGCTTACATGTCGACGCATGATCTTCAAGCTTACTTACTTACAAGATTCGAGTGGGCAGTCAATCGCTTTGACGACGATGGCCGAGTCATCCGAGTCCGTGCTTTTGCTGCCATCAGGCATTGGGTGCTTAATTACTTTCCCTATGACTTCGTTGTCGATCGTGACTTACGAGTCAATTTCTGCCAGCATCTTAACAATTTGACACGACAGGTCCGACAAAGGTCCTCTCACGAACCAAGCGACCTGAAGCTCATAATAGACTTAAAGAAGTGCTGGAATGGCCGATGTGCGTTATACTGGGACAACCCACTAGGAGATGCGGAAGGCCGTCATGATCTCGACATTAGTCCTGGGGGCATTGTAGGAAGCCGAGACAGCCAGTTGACGCATCCGAGTGAGCTCTGGGGTAAGATTGCTGAATCTTCGTCACAACAAGTAGACCAAGCCAAGTCTGTGGCTGCGCTCCATAATTGGGTTGACAGTGTCATCGAAGCTGAAGTGGAGGGCAAAGCAAAGAACGATCGGGGAGTCTCGCTTGGAACCTCACGCAGCTTTCCAATGGGGTCGCCCTTGAGCGAGCAGAGTATACCGGCAATGTCTTGCACCATACCAGGGAAGACTTTGAAGGCCTACACAACGACTCAAGCGCAGCGCAAAGCCGGCCCTCACCCCGTGCCTACCGTGATACCGCCGAACGCCCGCAAAGTCTGTCCTGCCGCCCCGTCCGCACAATCGAACGAGAAGAGCTCTCGCGTAAAGCATGAGCACAAGCGGAGCGGAAGTTTTTCGGACGCACTGAGAGACAAGCGGACGTCTTTGCCATTTATGCAAGCTGAGCAGACAACACAACAGGTCGTCATGACTTTTCCCTTCTCGGGCAGCCTTATCCGTGGTAGTGTTTTCCCTCCAGGTTCTCCATTTATCGATGGACTGTCACCTCAGGACTCTGCGTCTAATTTGCAGAAGCAAGGGCAATACGTAAGCCTTGACGGCAGCAGAGTGACAGTACGGCCAATGAGTCCAGGGGTGAAGAACCTACTAGGGACCATTCGTCGAGCCATAGGTAGCAAACAAAGTTCCAGCTCGCCACCCCGAGCTCTGCTATCAGCTGCACCTTTCATGGTGGAATCAAAAGATTCGGCCTTACCTATGCATATTGCTTACAAGATCGAAGGGTTTGGGGACCAACACCACCAGCTCGAGGCGTTGAAAAAGAATGCACGCATAGATCTTCTGTGCGCCGATGTGACTGAGATGTTCGAGCGCGCCATGTCACCGGAGCCGCCGCGATTGCCTGTTCCTATCAGCAGTATCGGTGTGGCTTCTGGAAATGAGCGAGAACAGCCATCACCAGACCCTCACCAGTTGATGAGCACACCTGAACGGGAAGCGCTTCAAAGAACTCATAGTGCAATGACTTATGGTAGTCAATCGATTGTCATTATGGATGACACAGCTTCAGAGCAGCCTCCAGTACCGAGTCTTCCACCAGGAATTATCAAAGCAGCAGAAGAGGAGTACTCATTCGATTCCTCGCATCTACCTTATACGGCCGGCGAATCCGTCACGCCTCCGCTACCAGCGGCCTTCCAGCCACTTATTCCCGCTCAATCTCCAAGCCGTGAAATTCCGAGCGAGGACCTTACGCCGCACTCGATTCTGCTACCTAGTCCGTTCACTAGCCCTACAGCTCACCCACCCCAGCCTCAAAATTCGAACATCTCCGATGTTACTGCTACCGCAATTGAAGGAGCTGGGCGAAACCAACCGAAACACCGAACAAGGCCCTCGGTGGCGACAGGGAAGTCCTATGTATCTTACAGGTCTAGTCGATCCGGTCCCACGTCTTTGAGGAAGTATGCATCGTATCAAAGTGGCATGAGGCGAAGTGGACCAGATCACAATCTGGAAGCAACCAGCGCTTCTGCTTCTAATTCTCCCCCCACTTCGTCGAAAAGCCAATTCGATCAGCCACCAGAACGGATGCTTCGCCGGAGACCAGGCGGGGACCTTCGCGCTAATCAAAATGTGCATGATATGGAGGCAATTCCAAGGCCTAAATCTACGGGTTCAATTACAACATATACTGATTCCATGCACAACTCGGCGAACTTCCTGAAGAGAATTATAGCACGTACCAGTGCCAACAACGAGCCTTCTCAAGCGGCTCAGCCTGACCCTACTCCTACGGTCACTGAGCAACCCGTCTCCCTCATGAGCTCCCGACAATCGCAGCCAGATCTACGCCCATCTTTCGAATTAGCTGTCGCAGAATTTGCTCGCATTCCTGACGACGAGGGAGGTGATCTTGAGGCTACACTGCTCAAACTCGAAGGCAAGTTTCGGAAGAGCCCTGTTGGATCCTCCGAAAGGCGTTCGCCGCCTCCAACCAATGGCGCCACTGTGGTCGAGAATGGGCCGTCCGCGAACAGTCATCCACCCGCTAGAAGCTCTAAGCCTCAGGTTCAAAAGCAAGAGCTTGGCTCCGAAGATGCAGGGCTTACACCACCTAAACTCAATGCGAAGAGTACCAATGGAGGACCAGAAGCAAAGAGTAATCCTCGGCATGATACAGCTCGAAGTTTGTACGCGGATTCGGAAGAGTCATACAATTCTACCCCCTTGTTGGAGCGAGGTGTCCGAAAATCCAAGCATGACGCCAAAGCGACATCTGAGCAATCCAATGTCACCATGCCTCAACCACATTTTAGCCCGACCGATCCCAATCCTGACTATCTTGTTAATGATGAAGCCGAAGAGTCATCTCTCGCCCCTGGAGAAGAAGACGACTGCGAGGTGCACCTAAGGAGAGGCAGATACCGATCGTCAATGCCTACGTGCACGACAGATTCATTCCTACTTGACGAAGACGAATTCTTGAGCGATCTATCATCGGAACTCTCTGATGATTCTGATGTAATCCACGAAGCATTAGATGAAGCTTTTGAGACTTCTGCTCGCTTTCAGTCTGGAATGCTCCTAGCAAATGCTGCATACCCTCAGGGATATCTCCCATCGCCTCCAATGACCATAGAGAATGCGATGGCAATCACATCAGAGACCAACAGATTCCAAGAGCAGCGAAAGCCTCCTACGCCAGAGCCCTCACCCGTCAGTAGGATGACAGATCCAGGAAGGAGCCGCACACCAAAACAGGTCGATGGCGCAGTTTTGCAGCCATTTGCGAATACGGTGCACCAATTCCCTACACGCAGGCATATACCATATCCTCTAGCCTTCGACTCCGCTGTTCTTGCGCAGCAGTTCACGATCATTGAAAGAGATGCTCTGAACGAGATCAATTGGCAAGACCTTATAGATATGCGCTGGCAAACGTCCAAGACGGAGACTTTGAATTGGGTCGAATACCTTCGCTTTGGAGACGCCACAGGCATCGAACTCGTCACTGCTCGGTTTAACATCATAGTCAAGTGGGCGCAATCCGAGATTGTTCTTACGCACAATATCGAGGAACGCGCCATGACGATCATCAAGTATATTCAGGTGGCGCAGGCTTCGAGGGTGTACCATAATTATGCTACAATGCTGCAACTCACAATAGCGTTGACATCTATGGACGTCACAAGACTCTCGAAGACATGGGAACTGGTGCCCGCTGCGGAGAAAGCTGCGCTAAAGGAGATGGAAACGCTGGTATCACCACTGAGGAACTTCCACAACTTGAGACAGGAGATGGAGACAGCCGATCTGGAAGATGGCTGTATTCCTGTTGTTGGTCAGTTCCCTTCGTCCTCTTAGCCTTGACTCGAATAGAACTAACAAAGTCCACAGCACTCTTCATTCACGACCTGACGTACAATGCGCAAAAGCCATCAGTCATTGCCAGCACGCGTGACCATGAACCGCTCATCAATTTCGAGCGTTACCGCACCACAGCCACCATCGTTAAAAGCCTGCTGAGACTCATCGATGCAAGCGCAAAGTATGAGTTCCGACCTGTTGAAGGGGCAATCGAGAGGTGTCTGTGGATGGCCAGTCTGAGCGATGATATGATCAGAACCAAGAGCCGGGAGCTGGAACAAGCAGCTTGAAGCTTGACGCTTGAACGATTTTCTACTTTCTTTGTTCGACCGACACTAGGGTACAGGTGTACAACTACCTCACAAATATTTTATGACCAATCGAGCATGGGTATAGGTATGGAGGGATAGGGACGGATTGGGCAGGGCGCAACGAATGTTATGATTATGACCTTTTATGATTGTCTTGGTATGAGCGTTTTTCCTTAGATGGAAAGCCCAGGCGGGACTTCAGCTTGGATTATGAGAAGAGGTGGAGACTTTTGGAGCATTGGCTACCTTTTTTGTTGCAGATATTGGTACAGTGGAAGCAGATGGTATCTTAGTATAGCAGCAGCATTAATTGGCGACGCTATATTCTCAAGGTAGACTTTTCGCTATATCGTTCGACTACATGACATTCACCACCAAGTCAAGAATTCAGAGCTATGCTACTCCCTGTAGTCACAGACGGCTGGGATATTAGCATCATTCCTGCTAAGCATGATAGCGAATGTTGGGTTACGAAATCAGTATGAGAGAGATTAACCTTAGCAATGCATTATAACGCCAATGTTCTAGAGGCATTTAATTCAGTAGAGCATATAATGCATGATGTGAACAATGGATGATTGATAAGATATATACATTCAAACACAGCATCTGCATTTCTCTTTTTCTAGTTTATTAGTGATAGAAGCAGCTTCAGCATTTGGTACCTGCGAAAATGCTGATAAGATACTAGACTCGGATCGAATTCGCTGTGTTGAACATGCAGCTCAACAGGTCCACAAATCGCATGTCAATGTCGTTGTTTATCATGCCGTATACGGCGTATCTGAACGTTGGTGGTGAAATATTCTACTCTGCTGGAGTATATCTTCAAAGGCGTAGAAAGATCGATGGAGATTTCTTAGGATAATCCATCATGCGCGTTGCGTTCTATTGGTCAAGATGTCTGGTACGGCCCTTGGTAGCTCAAGATCCACAAGCCACGACGCTTTTTTTGGCTGGTTCTTTCGCATCCATGATGGCAGCATTGACCGACCATAAGCGTCTGCTTTCCATGCACTATCGGTTTTGGCAACGGTTTGGGATGTGTATTTGTGATTTCCTGTTGTGCGTACGGCTGATTCCACCAGTATAGCCTCCCACTCGTTAGATTAGACCTTCCATTCTCCTCATCCTCCTAATCTACTGGTTCCGTACCGTTCCCCTTGTGGACATGCGCGAAGCAATGCATGCGTGGCTTCGCTCTGCGTAGGGCCTGGAGCAGGTTTCTGCATCCTACCTTGCCTCCTGGACAGCTGTCCAGTATACCGTTGGGTGGGCCGTGAGTCATCATGATATTTACGTCAGGGAAGCTGGGAATGGGGTGCTTTGCGATCCATGTGATTCAGTTCCGCGACTTGATGCGCGTTGTTGAATCTGTCTTTAGAGTGTTTGTAGGCAAATGCCCGATTCTCAAATGCTGGTTCGTATGGCGATGCGTAGATGGTGAAATTGGCTCTGTTCATTCAATGTAAATGTATTGGTCCCCTCTTCAAGGTATGTCACACCGGCTTCTGCTGCTAGGTCTCCTTTCATGGCCTCCATTGCAAGATTGTGATCTTCTGGCCTGTCACCTTCGTCGAGATGAGTATTCCAGTGTGGCTTGTCGGGGTCCAAGTCATGGTTGCCGGCTATCACAAGCTTCATTTCTGCGTCGATGGCGCCGAGCATCTTCGGAGCCTTTTTGTATGAGAGTTCACCGCCACAATGGGTGAGATCACCGCAGTGGAGGAATTCGTCAGCTTTTGCTGGTAGAAGCTGGAGTAGTGATGTATCGGTGGGTGTGTCTCCGAATTCGAAGTTGTGAGTGTCTGATATGATGAGAAAGCGGGTCGAGAGGGTGGAGGAGCTTGATACGGCCATGATTTCAATTACCCGATATTCAGCAGGATGTCGAGTAGTGTTCTGAGACTGTGTAATTAGTTGTGATGGAAGATGTGTAATGAGAAGATCCGATTCTGTGAGTCCTACGACAGATGCATGCCTCTTTCGCGGTCTTGAACGTGATTCGCAAATATAGCCAATCTTGAGGAGGGATGGACTATGACGTGCGGAGGATCAGAGCTTGTGGGTGATCAAGGGAACATTATTCAAATCTATTTTGGTGTCGCGAATAGAGCTTTTGTGTTCGTCAAAGATCAAGTTCGGTGAGTCATGCCAAATCAAAGAAGCTTCAAAACAAGCCTCAAGCCTCTAGCCACACACTATCCCTCAACATCATCTCGCATATCGTGTCGACTCTCAAGAGATCATGGAAGCGGTATGCTAAAGTCTTCGAAGAGCTCCATGTCTGAGTCTATCCCTCCGCCCCTGCGAAGTATTTCTTTCGCCATGCCCAAGCGGCATAAGCTAACCTTCTCTAACCTAAGATTCTCTAACCAAGTATGATTCTGGTACTCTGTTAGGACGTCCCGAAGATCGACCTCGGGTGTCTCTTGCCGAAACTTTCCAGGATGCTGAAAGGAAGAAACTATATTGCCGCTCCTCATCATCTGCATAATCACTGCCTGGATGATTGGCGTAGACAAGAATTCCTCCATAGTTCGGTTGGTTTTGTCGCGATGAAGAAGGATTTCGCTGCTGAAGGCGAATCCGGCGAAATGAAACGCATGTCGGATGGTTTCAGCTACCGGTTGTAGTCGATAGGTGGGATCCACCACCCCGATGCCAAGCCTGGACGATGCTGCTTCTTTACCCTGTTTGCACCACAACCCACGTAAGCAAACTTTCACAGGGCCAGTCTCTAACAACGAAGATGTCTTCTTGAGGGTGCTATGTCTTTGCTGAGAATGTTCTGCCACATAGCGCTTGGGGTCAAATTTGATTCCATTCTTAGAACAAGCAGCGGATATTTCGAGTACGTTGGCGATGTCGATGCTTTCCAGAAGCTTGGTAGCCGCAGTGGCGTCATCAGGTCTTAAAAGATTGAAACCTCCCAGACTTATGTGGAGGGTTCCAGGAGGACGAATAGCTTCGGTGGGCACACGGGCCCATGCAGGGTGATTCAAAAGGGATGCAATTGAAGCTCGGAATCTTGGTCGTACAGCTGGGGCGAGAAGCGGGATGCAGAGGAAGTGAGTGCTATTATCTGCAGAATTCTTCACAAATTTGAGGGGGCGGCCCCATGACATTCTGGAAGGCTAGGGTCTCTTGTAAACAGCATGCCAACACAGGTTACATTCTGCCCTCACGTCGATACTTCGGTATTGGTAGAATTTGCAGCGAAGACTATGGTTGCTAGTAACCGAAGTTCTCAGTTGACGGTCCTCTCTGCCTCATCTCTTTGCTACTTGCTTTTTGAGCTCGAAATTCGCGCAAGAAGATAGACGTGATAGAACTATGTACTATCGGGGATAGGTCTAAAATAGCTTGCCGCGTGCCCGCAAATCTTGGCGCCGGAAAACAGCGTTGACTCAGACTAATCTGCTTATAGACTTTCAACAGGCTAAGTTGAGAAGGAAGTTTCCATGAGAGAATAGTGAAATATTCCAAGAGGTCGAACTTCGTTACCTGAAGTTACTTGATTGGGGCTTTTTTGCGGAGTAGTTGTGGCTCTCCTAGATCTCCATGAGGCCAGCTATTCAAAATTACACCGGTAGTACAAGGTTATAATTTAAAGTATTAAAAAATAAGTGCTGTAGCTAAGCCGGTTACCGTATATCAGAATTCGACTTTTCTATTAATTAGGTATCGATAGCGTAGCAAATAAATACGACTTTGAAAAATTAGAAATTCTATAGTATCTAGATATAATAAGTAATGTTCTAGATTATTTAAGCTTCGGAAGAATATTTACGTTATTAATACCTAGAATAGAGTAACAGCGCGAGTTGAAGTTCTATAATCGCCTACTAGCGTATTTCCAATACTTTAAATCATGACCCTCGCTGTTAAGGCTCTCCGTTCAATACCTTAGTATAACGTCGACAGGACCTAGGTTATTACTCTTAGAGAGGAGTGTCAAGGATTAGTAGATAATAGTCTTCGTATAAGTGATTAGATATAACTGGATAGGTTTAATAAACTTAATTAATGATTTAATAAACGTTTGTATTCAGAATCTATAATTAAAAGTCTTAAGGGAAGTTAAGTACGAAGCTCCTATCCACTAGGAAAGCACGCAGTTTATATAGAAGAAGGAAACTGCGCTACTTATCTACTCACTTGCTTATTCCTGTGTTGAGTAGTTAAGCGGTTGAGCGCTTACCTGCTTATCCGTCCATGTACTGCGTCGAGCAGTGAGTAATCTCTTGGCCTGCCAAGTATGCCAAGGTCCGGAGAGAACCTTGATCGTAACACTCGCGTACCTCTAGGTTGCCTCCTCGCTGGCGTGAGACTATTATTTTAGTTCCGGTAGCTAGGTCTACCAGCCTATTAACAACTAAGGTACTTATTAATATTTTAAAGTAGAACTTTTATTATTTTACGCCTACTCCGGAAACCTTATAATAGAAAAAAATAACCTTTATATCTACCCCGAAAACGATTTAGAAACCCCCTTATGTATTCGAATACCTTTCGGAAAATTAGAAATCTAACGCTTTTCGGCGTTAAGATAAATAGATATCTCGCGCCGAGTATAAAAGTTTTAAAATCTTTAAAGATTTATTAAATATAGGTACCTCTCGGTATTTAATTATAATTTAAGAAATTAAAAGTTTTTAGCTTAATAATATTCTGATGGGCTTTTTTGGCTAGGGGACGTTAGAGCGGTAATTAATTAATTAGGAAGCCTTATTTTTAGGATTTACCCGGTTCCGAGCGTAGACCTCCTGTAGAGGAATGCCCTTGGGCGCTAAAATTCCGACCAAGCAGGGGGTCTGCACCGGAGACAACCTCTAGGGCTGAGGAGCTTGGGAAAAGCCTTGATGTCTCTCTAGGGAGGAAGTACAAATTTTAGAGGTTGACTTGTCACGTTGCCAGTTCTACAAGTCGCTGGACAATTTCGCCCAATTCACGACGGAAAGCTGTGACGGTAACCTGCCGTCGCAAGCGGCGTCCTGCATAGGAGTTCATTTGAGACAGGAAAGGCAGAGACCTTAGCCAGGCATACGTAAGGTATTAATGCACTGTGTAAGCGAGTAAGCAAGAAGCTGACCTGCTACTTGATATCTAGGAACTGGTCAATGAGAATTGTTGGCCTGCTCCTCGTACTGAGGGGGCTGTATGTGCTAGGAGGAACGTTGAAACATAGTTTTCGAGTTACTAGAGACACTTTGAACATGGATTTACTCGTACGCCCCTTAGGGGACATCTCTTGAGCCGGTGAATGGGGAGGTAAATCGCCCAAATGTTCGCCGCGATTGCGTCGACTTCAGGCGACTCCGCTTGAAGTGCAACATCGACATCAATTCGGGTGAAGGCTATGAAAGATCACAAGTTTGCAAGGGTATAGCAATGATAATTGGCAGGATGCGGATAGCATTACGGTTAAGAAGGCCATTGGGAAGAATGCGTTGCAGATGGTGAATACGCGTGATAAGCTGAGTGGGTATGGGGGGGATTGCGATTTGGGGAGTGTTAAGATATTATTGGGAGCGATGAGACGAGAGTCTGGAGGGCGAGTGTGATAATTAATAGATAAATTCGATGGTGAAGATTGTCTGCACTTACAATGCTTGACGCTGAACATTTAATGTGAATGATCTCGACCGTATGATCAAAGCATCAGCTGTCTGCAGCAGATGGCCTTATGGGATCTTGTCAAATTACACTTCTCATAGCGGCATAATTATTTCAATCTCCATTCTTCTTTTATAGTCTCGGAACGGTGGCGGGCGGGCGGGACAAGTCGGGCCCAGAGGACGAGCACTGAAATACAAGGCCAACTGCGTCATCCTCGTCGTGGATGATTCTTTGACCATCCGTAATACCTGCTTCTGAGTCGCCTGACGTGACGATTTTCGTGCCATCGGTTCACTATCTGGAGTTTTTTCCGTGGAAGGACACGAAGGCTAATGGAGATCCACAACTTCCATTGCTGTCCAGTAGCCTACCTCAGCTACATAGATTCTATGAGCGTATCTAAAGTGTCCTTAGGATCGTCGATTTCTTGATATTTGACGTCGTTTTCCTTCATGACATTATGGATATCATCCCCGCACCGGTCGAGTATGTCCCCCAAAAGCTCGACCTTGCCGAGACGAGACGACATCCCCTCAACCTTACCAAAATTAACATGCTCCAATCTCTTGGCGAGGTCGGAATAACCTATGAGTTCAATGGTTTTGAAGAGACGATTCAATTATACATCCTGCTCTGAAGAGACTACGTAAATCATCTTATCGAAATCATAATTTTCAGCCCTTTCAAGGACCGCAGCGAGATCGCGGAGCAGATAGGTCGTCGTCCCTTGACGGTTACGAAGAATGGCAGTATCGAGATTCTTTGCACCGTAGCGCTCAAGGTCATTGATCAAAGCGTTGTTTTCCATCTGCGAGATTCCTTTCTCGGTCAAAAGCGATTGCACCTTGTCGATTGTTGTTGGATCCACTTGAGATTCGCCAGAATATTCATCGAATTCAATATTGAGCCTTGCGTAAACGCTAATGTAACGGGGGATGCTGATGTCATGGAAACGCTTCCATAAGGCCAGAGCCTCAGATTCTCTAGCTTCGAGCCTTAAGAAAAAGTCATTTCTTTCCGCATACAGCCCTTGGGACTCTAATTGCGACGTATCCTCTTTGCGTTTCTTGGCGTCCTCAACGGCATCTTTCTCGTGCTTGAAGAGCTTGTTTATCCGTATGTAGACATCGAGTAGATGACCAAGGGGATCACGTTCGAGTAGCTCTTCGGAATTGCATCTTTGCCAACCAAGAGCTACAAGCCCAAATTGCTTGCCCCAATCTCCGAGGTAATTCATGTTGACCACATCCCAGCCCATGCACTTGTATAGATTGGACGTGCAAGCACCTATAGTCGTTCTGCGAAGATGGCCGGCATGGAAATCTTTTGCTATGTTTGGGGAGGAAAATCCAACGATCACCTTCTTCCGCCCAGAACTGGGCTCGTTACGATTCTTGTACCCCCGAGCGTTGTCATGGCCGTAGGAAGTTTTGCGGGCGAAGACGTACGGTATGAGGACCTGAGGCAGCGATTTCGGGGCGAAAAATATCTGGAGATGGATACCTGAGGCCGTGGGCTGGCTGCATAGCGGATGCTCAGTGCCCCCAGACTTCACAGGGGACGGGGCAACTTACAATGGAGCAAAAATCCTTTGCAACATCGACTGGTTTTACTCCCTTCAGGTGTAAATTGGGCACGACAACCACGAGATCCCCATGGGACAATGCGTTAGTCCATTGAAAGGAGTCGTGAATGACTTCAGGTTTGACATCTTGTACAAGGTGTGTCAAAAAGTCGGCCAGGTAGCAACGATAGATGTCAATGGGGTTCGTCAGGACCTCTGCGTTCTCAAATGGAGGTATTGGTGTAAGGACCCCAAGCTGATGGAGGTGTGACTCAAGTCCGCCGAGCTGTATATGATTCGCCATCCTGGCGTTGCTCTCGCAGCCACTCCAAGGAGGCACTGGGCTACGTGACCCGCAGCTCAGAACAGCAGCTATTGACTATAGCCCCAGCTTGCTTGACAAAGCGTCCAGACCGTCAACTGCACAGACAGGCCCGATCTCGACGCCCCAACCGGCACCACCCGGTCGGCCCTAGGCGAACTACAAACCACCTGCATTACCAACCTCGTCGACAACACCTGCAAAGCTGACGGTGCTACGGCGAATTTCCCTTACGCCAGTAACCCTTACGGCCCGAACTGGTTCTGCGACCAGTGTAAATACATCGCTACGGGAGCCGCCTCGCCACCGGGACCAGTGGTGATTCAAAACGGACCGGCGCCAGCGGCGTTGTTCATCGACTGCGGCTCGGCGACGGTGAGGGTCCACCCCAACACGACCAAGTCCGAGACTCCGGTTATGCAATACTGCACTGAAGGAGAACCTGGCGTCATTACGAATTGCGATAGTAGCGGCGTGGCTTCCCTGGCTCCGGGATTCACGGATCTATTTGGGCATTGTTTGGGCCCGCTTGGTAGCTGCCAGCCAGCCTCATCGTGAGCGTCGATACGCACTCGATTAAGCTGAATTATGTTGGGGGAGCGAGGAGGCAATACATGTATAATAGCTAGGACATATCTAAGCGATTAAATTCTGCCTGGACCCGAACCTTTGCAATTGTCATACTATCTTGACACAGGATTCAGATTTGACCCCAAGAGACATACTCAACGTATTCTTCCTTGAGAGGTTCGTAGCGCTTGATTGGTGTTTAGGGATTGTCATTCACAACGTAATGCGGCTAGATCATTACCTCAAGCTCCGAAAACTTTCTGACCGCGCAACAAACATCTTAAGTCTCATCTACACCGGACCACCTCAAAACAGAAAATATAATCGGGCTCAGCTTTCATGTCCGCGCTCGAAGTCAGATCCCGCATTAGCCACAGCCTGGGACTAACAGAGTACCAGTAAGACGATCACGCTCGACTTCGTCGATCTCGCCAAGCCTGACCGGATGCAGAAAGAAGCGATCCAGCCAAAAGAAGGTATCCCTCCAGATGAGCAGCGACTTCTGTTTTCGTGAAAGCAGCTCGAAGATGGAGAGTATGTGTCGGGATATCATGTAAGGGCGGAGAGCACGTTACACCTCTTGCCTCGTGAGGGGTCACCGCTGAACCGTCCACTCGTAGGGCTGAAGCCCGTAGACCCCCGAAAGAGCGCCCTAGAACGCGTTGCTTAGGCGACAAGACCGATCGCCAGAAAATTCGTGACCCCTTCTAGTAGCGCGAAAATCAAAACGAGCAAAATCAGTTCCGCCAAAACAAAGCTAGTATCGTGAAGAGCAAGACTGGAAGAAGCAATACTGTGAAAGCCAGTAGGGTGAAAGAAGTCAAGGATTTTAGGAAAAGAAGAGCTTAACAAGAAATCTTAATAATAAGGTAGACATCGGTTCTTTATCGTCGCCACCAGTAGGTGACAAAATTCATGTCCGCTCTAACCTATTTAGGCAACAAGTTTCAACGTAGTATACTGAGGACTTTAATACTTCAAACGCCTTTCTACAATAGGTTTAACTTAATTACTTTACCCCTATTACTATATAGTATCCTACACCGCCGGTGTAATAGTAATAGGAACGGCTGTTAGGGACGAAGGAGTTTGGTTTTACGGGGGGGAGCCCTTACCTAGATTTAGTTAGAGCGGACATGAGTTTTGTCACCTACGTGATTTCAATTTGATCGGAAGGAGCGGCCCGGAGTTCCGCTGCTAGGCCCAATCGAGCTGACGCGACACCAATCATAGTATGACCGAATATCAATACCCCTGCGCCATGGACTCGGACTGTCGTATCTGCCCTCAATCTGTTGTTGAGACGAAGACCGATTCCAAGTTGAGGTTTCCAAGAAATCCCCAGCGATCAATTGTCCCAGGGATGGACCACCATGAAGCGAGCGCCCACTTCTCCCAGACCGCCGTCTCGAGAAAGCCTCAAGGCTGTTTCTTACGACGATACAACAGCCGCTAAGCCACCCATACCCATCACTGTTGCCACGCCTCCTTCCAAACCTTCACAAAGAGGCTTCGGTGGCCTCCGAAGGCCAAATAATGCCAATCAACGACTCTCTCCCAAGACGGCTCAATCTAGGCTACACGACGATGTCAGAAGAGACTCGGGTCTTGCGCCCCCGAGCTTTACATCCAGGGATAGTCGAACGACATTGGAAACCGACGTTGACTCGACGTCCAGCATTAGACATTCGCCAAGCAACCCAAGCTTTTCGGCCCCTGGTGAAACATTCCGGACTCAGACCCCGAAATCTGGGGACAATGAACAGACACAGCCCAAGGAGCAGAACGGTTCGCCTACGATAGCGCAACCTACCTTCATGGGGCTCTTGACAGAGATACCCACTGGAAGTTTTGAAGACCTAACAATCCCTGGCCAGGTCGAGTTTTCAAAGAGGGGGAGCATGCTGATAGGGGGCAAGAAAGCCAATAACATGAATGGAGGATCGCTCAATCATGAAAAGCTCGCTGGAAGCCGGTGGCACCCAAATGGATCATTGCTTGCGCCCATACCAAACGTGCCCTCGAGGGTACTATCTGCAGACGATGAGGCACTGTCGTTCAAAGTACGGTCTATGTATGAAGGCGGAGGAGACACAGACTCTAATTGGGTGGCTGACATGTACAACAAATTGGGTAATGGGAAGACCAATGGGGAGGCATCGGGCCCCAGAGCGCCTTCGCAGCCAACGAATATACCGGAGATCCTCACGAACGGGGTCGCTAGCCTCAGGAGTCCGTCGAATACCGGATCTGTCACAAGCAACCGGGAAAGTGCTCTCGTGAGGGAAGAATACGAATTGGCTGGTGGTATAGAAGATTGGGAGGACCTCAATGGGGGAGATGTGGACCGCTATGGCTTTATCGTTCCACGGAAGTTGACTTCCCAGGCATCGTCCTTGAATTCCTTTCGAGCAAATTCGCCAGAACCTCCTCGTATACAGCGGATGTCCACTCTGCTGCAGCTCGCCTCCGAAACTCCAAGAGGGCAGCGTAGTACCATAAAGAAGCCACGTTCAGCGAAGAGCCCTGCGCGCTCAGCGAAGACACCTTCATTGAATAGACCACCCTCTGGCATTATCCGGCCAACGTCCTCGCAAAGCTCCTACCGAACTTTAAATGGTAAAGAGTCCAGACTTCGCTCGGCAGCGAACCGGTTACCTCATAATAAGGATAGACGGTGCGTGGACGAAGCAGGTGATATGCTTACGCTCCCGCCTGGACTCGCCGACATTGCAGAGGATGAAGAAGATGGGCAAGCGGCAGACGATCTGAAAAAGCGGGAATGGGAAAGAGAAGACAAGTGGAGAAAGATGGCCAAAGTCGTGAAGAATGACAACCATGGCGGCGGCATGATCTTCGAGTTCGATACCAAAAGTCCGAAGGTCATCGAAAGGACGTGGAAAGGCATACCAGATCGGTGGCGCGCCACCGCATGGCATGCTTTCATGACCGCAAGCGCTAAGAAACGCCGAGGCAGTACGAGTGATGGTGAGCTGATCGCCGTATTCCAGAAGTTGGTAGACCAAGGATCTGCCGATGATGTACAGATCGATATCGATGTTCCGCGGACTATCAACAGCCATATCATGTTCCGGCGACGTTACCGAGGAGGTCAACGTCTGCTATTTCGAGTCTTACATTGCCTTTCCATATACTTCCCAGATACAGGGTACGTACAAGGCATGGCTGCATTAGCAGCTACGCTGCTTTGCTACTTCGACGAAGAGATGACATTCGTAATGCTTGTCCGCCTGTGGCAGCTAAGGGGTCTCGAGCGCCTATACCAGTCTGGCTTCGAAGGCTTGATGCAGGCGCTTGAGGAGTTTGAGAAGGATTGGATGGGTAAAGGAGAGGTTGCTACAAGGCTGGTTAGTGTACTCTCCTTCCTCCAACTCTCCTCCATAGCTGACACTGTAGTAGACTGAATTCGGTATCTCCCCGACTGCCTACGGCACCCGCTGGTATCTCACCCTCTTCAACTACTCCATCCCCTTCCCCGCCCAACTCCGCGTCTGGGACGTCTTCATGCTGCTCGGCGACGCCGACACACCCCTCCCTCCCATTTCCAGCATCAATACCAACCTCTCAAACTCCGCAAATTCCACATCATTCAACGGCGGTCTTGACGTTCTTCATGCCGCTTCTGCAGCGCTCATCGACGGCACACGAGAGATCCTGCTGGACTCGGACTTTGAAAACGCGATGAAAGTACTCACCAGCTGGATCCCAGTCAAAGATGAGGAAATGCTGATGCGTGTGGCGCACGTGGAGTGGAAGATGAGGAAGAGGAGACGGCCTTGACTGTTCGGCAACGCTTGACCCTCTAATTCCTATGTTCACATTAACGATATCCATCAATCAGGTCTTTGTGTTTGTATTATCAAGGTTCCTAGTTACGTTGAGCGTGAGAGAGGATAGTATGATACCCACATGAAGCGATTTTGTTTTGTATTGGGATTGGGTGGCAGCGTTACATGGATTTCAGAGGATCAAAGGGCTAGGCTATTGGGCATTATGATGGCCTACGTACTTAATACGACTAAGTAATATCTAATCGAGAAGCTCGCTACAAGGCTTCTGAGTCAATCACTAGTTCGAACCCCCGCTATTATTGCCCTTCCCATTCTGTGCTCTCTGTGAAAGTAACCCCATGACTTTTTTGTGAAAAGTACTTGGCTCCCGCAGAGCCAATAACAGTAACCCAAATCCAACCAAACCGCAACCCTCCAATGTGCCAGAAGAGATGTTTACCAATTGTCTGAAGTTCGAGATCATTCAGTCACCCTGAGCAATGTCGATCGATCTAACTTTGTGCAGATGCTTCAATGGGCACTGCGACCTCGACGTGGACAGAGGTACTATTTTCCATTGACATTGGTGGGACATTTCGGAAGGTGTAATGGAGTAGTTGATAATCAATAATTTGGGGTAATATGTGGTGGATGTTGGAGCTGCGTGGGATGTCCTGGATTATCAAAGTTTGAGGGGTTGAGCTGATACCTGTGGTGGATTGTACGGTTGCTTGAGTAGTCGTGGAGAGCTTCGATCCAGATTCTAATCAAATTTCTCCGGTTTCGAAAAAAAAAAATCCCAAATGTCACAACATTATATATTGTAATTCCAGCCATTATTTCAAAAAATATAGTCTTCCGATGTGGTCTAGTGGTTAGGATATCCGCCTCTCATTACTGGGGGTTTAGCTCGCGGATGGCCGGGGTTCGATTGTTAGTTCCCCCTAAAATTCCTCTTAATGGTGGACATACTAACATGTCCACCAGCCCCGCATCGGAATCCAAGTTAAATTTCGCCTTTTTCGACGTTTCGGAAGCTATGAGTGACACTAGCTTTTCGATATTTATCTCTTTTGCGTTGATCAGGGGCTTTTTTTGCAACTTGAACTGCGCTGTAGCTAAGCATCTCTCTAGAAGGTGAGTTGGCCAGTCGGCCACCCTGTAGAGCTGAGTACCCGGGGAATTCTGGTTTCTTACTCCGGGGTCTAGCTCTAGGGCTCTCTTAGAGTAGATAGTCAAATTATCATAACTTACGTACTAGACTATTATAAACAAAGTTTTTGGCATGAAAGATATAGCCATAAATAATCACTACAATTTTGTACGCGGGATTGTAATGTCAAAACGGATATTTATGGAGTTATAGCAGGGTGGCCGGCTCAAGGGTATGGCCGACTTGGGGGTGAATCCTTCTATTCTAGGCTTAATTGGGCTAAACTCTTTTACTCCGACGACGAGCAAACGGAGAAGAGCAGTGACGGAGCTCGCTATCTCCTTGCAAAAACTCTTACGGCATTGGCAAAGAGGTTCGATCCGAATATCGGGATATTTCAAGCCCCATATTAACTAGCATCGTGCGAAGAATGAGGACCTATCACCCCACAGGAGAAGCTACAGCACTCTTGACATTCACACTATTAGAAATTGCAAGTGTCAATGCTGGGAGCACTTTGCTACCGAAGCTATCATGAGATCCAGGTCGCTACCGCCGAGCTATTTGATAACGTCTGGTGACGTCGTTATGCCCGATTACCCCCAATGCTTTACAGATTGGACGATCACCCCACTGCTTGTTGTCAATGGTATCTCCTTCAATCAGGACCCTCTCCGAAGTTGTAGTACCAAGGACGTCATGACTATCGATATCAAATCACAGCATTGTCCAGAGAGAATCAGCAAAAATAAAGAAATTCTAATTTGGCGTCTATCCGAAGACTCAAGCATCAAGTACGAACCATGGAGGACACCAACACCTCGGCAGCAGAGAGCCCAAAATACGTCATACCTGACATCACGGGTTACTAGAAGAGAATGATGAAAAATTGGACCAACTCGATGGCCATTTTGGGCAGCTCTGAGCGACCCGCACTTGAAAGGCTACTAGAAATTTACAGTCGTCATGTGCTCAGAGCCTCGAGATATTACAGAAGTAAACAGGACAGGCCAATATGGGAATTGGTCATAGCTGAACCAAAGGTATACGAGCAGCATATTCGAACCCCTTCCAGACTTCAGTCCCAAGAATCAGGACGGCTCCAGGTGGGCGAGTCTATCCAACGGCAACATCTTGCAAGTTGACGTCCTTAGAAAGTGGTAAAAAAACGCCAGAAAGCATTAATCAAACAATAAATCTAACAAGCTGTGGCAGCTACACAATCATACCAGCGGGCTACCATATAGGCCAATTACATACTGATACCATCTCTTGCATTACTGCTACGGATTGTTCAAGCTCTTCTCACCCTGGAAGACGTTACTTATCCTTCCTTAGACACAGTTCATCCAACCTATGCAACGCACCTTGGAGTTGCGACAGCAATTCATCTCGTATCTCAATAATTTGTCCTTCTGACAAGCCCGCCCTCTGCGCGCTTTTGGTGATATCGGCTCCCACCGTCGAAGATATGTCGATAATCTCGAGCCTCTTCTTCCGATAACAGTCCAAGCAGTAGGGGTGTTCCTTCATTGGGACTCTCTTGACCACGTCGTCATCCCAGCTTTCGCAGGGTTGCCACCAGCTATATTCAGTGCAGTGGCTGAGTAGGGAGTATCCCCGTATGTGGTTGCACTCGGAGAAGACGTAGGCTACCAGTCGACACATCTCCGGGAGTAACCTTGGTTTGCTCCTAGGGCTAGGGATGATTCGTACTCTTGAAGTTTGTTGACTCAAGGTGTGGTTGAAGAAAAGTGCTGCTCAAATTATCCTGACTGGTCGGAGAATAACTGCAATCTCTCGAAGGTATGCCTGAGAATACCATTGTGCGAACAAAAAAGATTTCGAAGCCTTGCATTGTAAAGCCTTTGTTGACAACAATGGTCTTCTTCCCTCTGGGCATGCTTTGTATCCAGAGTTCTTTATTCGTGAAAACTGGTCCAAGAATCCACAGAGCAAGAGCCTTAGCTAAATATAACTCTACTCTTTTAGATATCTATTCTGGATTCTTCTAATCTTCACTCTACACAAACGCAATCTCAGTCGAAAAGTAGCACAAAAATGTCTACAACACCATCTTCGGCAAGGATTGCCCGGGCAGAGCGCATTGCCAGACTCTCACCAATTATCGTTACCTCTCAAAACCACGCAGGCGAGGCTGTCCGTCTTCCAGCTCAAGGTACCCCGGCGCTGCCCACAAATGCACCACCATCCCAATCAAGATCATCCTCACTGACGCTCATCAACGACCGGCCTACCCCGCTCAGCCAACTCCCAGGAACAGTAGAAGATATTCCCCTAACGCCAATGGGCCAAAGAAGGAATGCACATCATGGATACTCTCGTACAGACCAGATCATACGCGAAGAGGCGGCAGGGCCACATGCCCCCATGAAGAAAGTCCCTTGGTTCAGGCGTTCTTCGACTTCGGAGCTGATCAAGCTACTCCTTTGGGGTGTCCTGGTGGGAAGTTGTGCCCTCGGTATCGCCTTGGGTATTAAGTTCGGAATCAAGACCACGGAGCCCTATAATGAAAATTGATGTAGTTTGAGAAGAGGTCTTGAAGCTCTGTTTGAGCGCTTGATGGTAGACATTAAGAGCTGATTTTTTGTGATATAGGCTATGTTTCCTTTCTAACAATGGAGCCTAAAGCCAGAAATGACAGGAATGTAATCACAAAATAAACTATTTGCTTGTCCTGTCGTGTTTGTGAAGATATGAATCAAGTTCACCCAATTCCTATCTTTCATACCCGGAAACACTTCTCCACCGAATTCGTGCTAACCAGGAAAATACTTTAGTTCAACAACCTTACCATTAAAGTTGCCTTTATTCAAGGCCTTTGCTCCACTCCGAGAGCATGGAGCGGAGGATCTATACTCTGAGTACTCTCTTTCTAACCAACCGCGTACTTCGAGTTCGGCGGTTCAGAGTGCCCAAAATTGAGCAAAGACATTGTCGTGAACAAAGAGCCAGCGGGTCAGAGTACAAGGAGTGTTTGTTCTTGTACACAATAGCATTCAAGCTCCTTTATCTTCCAATACAAGAACGCAATTAGGATCCCTGATGACCTAGCTCCAACACATCTTCTACCAAACGTCTCTGTCCACTGTCACTCGAACCAGAAATCTTAAGCCTGAAACGAACCGACTTCACCACACCCCAAACGTGCCCAACAAATTTATCCAGACTACCCTTCCTCATCCCATCCCATCCATCCTCCACCACACAAATCTACCGTAGGAGATAAGGATCACACAAACCGAACCCATGCCCAGGGGCCCCCTTGCCGGCATGCAATTCTCTCTCACTCCTTCATCCCCTCCCACAACACAAGCGAACCCCGTAACATCTCTTCCCCACCTTCCAGACACCAACCATCTCGCTCCAAACAACTTCCAGCGCCACCCGCACATCCCCAAAGTGTGAGACCTAATACCCACGAGTGGTATCGAAGTCTCAGAATCATTCGTAACCGTGACCTGGAAGCGGATGCTGTTCCACCAGAAGGATGGCGAGGCTGGCCAAAGCGTCATGCGAGGATCCTGTTTGCGCTTGGACTGGGCTGTGTTTGCGGTCTCATAGTGACGATCGCTGTGTTGAGCACTACGGTGTTTGGGATGGTGAATAGGGACGGGTCTGGGAGCTGAGGGACTTTGAGCGATGGGAGGTGATATTTTTGCGCCGGATAGTTGTTGCAACGAATGACCAACGAATGACGATAACGTCTGCCTGAGCTTTTTCGGGTCTGAATGGTAATAATATTGGCAAAGTAGAACTAGAATTAGCACAAAAAGAAGAGCCAAATAACAGAGAAGCGTCGTCATCTCAGCGCCACCAGCGAAATGAAGTACCATCGCACAAAGAAGCAAGAACACAGGTTATGCCTTGTTAGCTGGCTGTTGAGCATTGATTACTCCCTTAATGGTGGGATCTTACCCTTCCGAAATGCTATGCACGGTGGCGACGAATTCGACACCAGGGAAAAATTGGTCTGTGAGAGCAAGGAATGCCACATTTGACGCTCAACTTACCAGCAAGACAGCGTAAACCCCTCGTCAGCACCCTCACATTCGTTGTTTTCAAAGTTGAGAAAATAGTTCTGAGTCAGCTTTTTCGACTTTTAGAGTACAAATATTGCCAGTCCAAGCTCAGACTTTTGCCCCTTTCCTACACATGTAGAAATAATGTAATACGAGATACCCAAACATTTCTTGCTCCATACCTGATCAAAATTCAACCCAAACTTGTTAGAAAATCCATATCTTTCCATCATTGCTCCCAGATAGATGGGGATGGTACTCACCATTCAATTCTCAACGAGACAAAAACCTCTTCACCCTTGTCCACTTACTATCTTTCGCTATCTCCCCCCACGCCGCTGGCCGTTTTCGCACCAGCTCTTGACATGTCAATTGATCCTCCCTCAAAGGCCCATGAATCGTATCTCTGCCTTGAGCCCACGAACGCAATTCAGAGGCAGTAGGGTTCCTAAATTGACTGTGAACCACCCGACTCCCTTCCATCTCCGGCGAACTTGTCGGTGGAATGGACGAGAGCAGTGGGTCCGGTGCACGCGAGTATGGAGGCGCTGGTACCTGCGGGATCGGCCAACGCGAATAGGGGGGCAGTGGTGTTTCCGGAGTTTCGTCGCCATTGGCCAAGGTTTGGGGGACATTGGGAGTTGGGTGGCTGACTCGGGTGGTGGAAGTGCTTGCTGGGGTGCGTTGGGCGGCTGCGAGGATAGCGGCCGCGTTGAGGGGGCGGTAGCGAGGCGGAGGTACGATCACGTCGAGGGGTGGGAGGTTAGGGCGGCCTGTTCGGAGCGCGGTTGAGGAGGGTGGTGGTATGGATATGGATGCCATTGTTGCGGGCTCGTGTCGGGTTTGCTGTGAAAGTGTGACCAAGGTATTCTTGGTTGACGATGGTAGGCTCGTGCGATTAGTGAGGTGACAAGAAGATCAATCGATGTATGGAAAGGTTTACCGACGAATGGTAGACAAATGTTGTCGAATAAAGGGATCAGAATGTCATTGTGAGAGTGTAGTGTAGATGTATATAGAATAAGTGTATTCTCATAAGTAGAAAGGGATCACGTCAAAGCAAGAAAGCTTTGTTACCGAGACAATGCAATTGAGCGTTCCGTCTTTTGTGAATGGAGCACAATCAAACATGTCCAAACGTTCACCTCAGCGTCTTGTCGTCTCATCCAATTCTCTTCTATCACTCGAAATACCCAAATCCAGCATAAACCACAATAAAAGCCGCAGTCACGACAACTATGCCTGGAACAAACCCCCCAAGGCTCCAGTCGCAAATTCCCACCCACTCTTCACGCGCCTATCCGCTTCCAATGTACGAGCCAGCTCTGAGAACGTCACCAGAACATATCCCTACAGGCTCTACCAACTCCTCCTTAACAGCTCTCCCCCGAATTCCAACCGACCTCGAAGCAAACATTTCCTCCCAATCGGGATGGCGAACGTGGCCAAAACGTCATCCGGGGTACTGGAAAGCAATTATCTGCATCTTCTTGTGCTTGGCGTTCGCGGGAATTGCCCTGTTGGCCCTCGGGGTATACGAACTGTTGACTAAACACTGTTGCACGTGATGAGTATCTTGTCAGGAACATAGAAATTGACATCCCTGGACTGATCTGGCCTGTGTTGTATTGATTGAAGTGAGAGAGTGGAATTAGTAAACTCCTTGGCACAGAGTGCCTACAATCCCTAATTCTCTTCTGCTTTCGTCAAGATTGAAGACGTGATGTTTAACTTTGATAGGCTTCACCACGAGCAGGAGAAAGACATAGTAAGAGTGTAGAGTGATTTTGATATCCGTGTGTAGCGCCGCGCTCCATCTAGTTGCCCATTGTGCTGTCCATAGCCAACCGAATATGCGAGGTATAGAGTATGATACAAACATACAAGTAAGAACCTAAGAAGATTAAGAGTCTACCACAAACCCAATAAGGCCCTCAAGCCGTTCACAGAAATGGCACTAGGACGGCCAGAATATTGTCAGCTACTAGTACCTGCTCTCTCGTCCGCTGCTTCGTTTTTCGAATCTGTCCCCGCCACCCCTTGAGAAGCCTCCACGATCGCCGCCACCATACGAAGATCGACCAGTCCCACCAGATTGGTAGTCAGAACGGCCACCAAAAGATGAACGACCGTCTCGGTCCCCACCACCATAAGACGGGCGGCCACCTCGATCCCCACCACCAAACGAGTAGCGACCACCTCGGTCCCCACCACCGTACGATGGGCGACCACCGTCTCGGTCGACGGCATAGCCACCCCTGCCTCCTCCATATGACGACCTCTCCCTTCCGAAGCCACCTCTCTCTTGACTCGGCTCACGTTCTTCGAATCCAATATTGATGCCTGCGCAGCGCGCAAATCCTAGCTTGGACGCCAATCCTCGGCCAACCATTGGTGGCTGCTCCATACCCCAGCCGTATTTGCTTCGGTCATTCAGGGCATCGAGAAGTGCTTGTTTATTCTGTACCCAAGAGTAGAGCCCCAGGGCCGCCATGTAAGACCCAGACTTGAGTCCTCTCGGGACCATTTTTGCGGCATCGCCAACCTGGGTCAAAGTCTTGGCAGTATGTTCTGGCAGCTGAGCGTCTTTGCGCATGTCAACTTTGGCTGTTTCGATGGTATTATCGGGTTTTAGCGGCATCTCGGGAAGTTTGTGACGAACTTCTCGACTCTCTATATTCGTGACGAACATCCATCCCTCGCCAGTTTTGTCTCCTCGAGCAGTACGGCCTAATCGATGGACGTACTGTTCTTCTGATGGAGGAAGACCTATCTGGATGACGTGGGTGACGTTAGGAAAGTCCATGCCTCGAGCAGTGACATCAGATGAGAGCATGATGGCGGACTCAGCACGTCTGAAGGTGTCTGCTGCTCGCGTTCGCTGTATTTGCGTAAGCCGGGCATGCATTTCGATGATTTTGGCAGGATGAAGAGGATGTTGGTGGAAGATACTTTGGCCTGGGTTCTTGAGGTTTTGAAGCAGGGCAGAAGCGAGTGATACGTCGGCGGTAGCACCGAAATATATGATAGCCTTGAAGGGCCTGGCAGAAGAGCTTGTAGCGGTGAGTTCACGCTTACATAGCTCCACCAATGCTGGCATCAGGTTCTCGAAGCCTCCAACATTGACCAATCTTTGGGGCACCTTCTCATGGGTCTGTGCTTCGCCCTCTTGTACTGTTCGAACAAACTTGAAATCCGGCTTCATAGTTTGTCGAACGATTTGCATCACTTCTCGGGGTACAGTGGCAGAGAACAGGAGAGTCTGTCGATCAACGTCTCTCCTGCTGGGTAGGAGATCTTGTATGGCTTTGATATCGGGTGCAAAGCCTTGGTCTAAGAGTCTGTCGGCTTCATCGAGGACAAAAGCGCTCAGATTGGGTGCTCGAACTTGGCTATAGGGATCTGAAAGTATATCGTTCAATCGGCCTGGTGTCCCGACCAGGACATGACAACCCTCCATCTTGATTTTTCTAAGTCCGACTGACTTTTGTGATCCTCCCACAGCAGTCTGTACGATGACGCCTGTATCCTTCGTCACTTTCTTAGCTTCGACCGCTATCTGCTCTGCCAATTCTCGCGTGGGTGAAATTATGATAGCTCTTATATCTGCAGAGGTGCCTGTACGGCCAAGGCGAGTGCGTTTTTCAAGCTTCGGGTCGTAGTTGATGATGTTTTGAAGGACGGGTATGAGAAAGGCAAGGGTCTTGCCAGTACCAGTTCGTGCTTGTGCTAGGCTGTTGACGAAATCAGAGATTCATCTTTGTAGCGCTCAGGTTTTGCAAATGAGACTTACACATCAATTCCTTTGAGTGTTTCATTGATAGTCAAGCTCTGCACTTGTGTCATAGTCTCAAGGCCCATGCCCCTGGTAATAGTATCCACCACTGTAGGGCAAACCATCCCTCGCTCAGAAAGCTCCTTAAATTTTGTGACTGGTCCATAATTCACTGCTCGATGTATTTGCGCGTCTGACGGTGGCTCCTGTGCATGAACTTCTTGCTCTAGCTCCCCGTCGATAGCTTCGTCTTCGTATGCAGCAGCTGCTGCCGCAGACCGTCTCCATTGTGGGGTTGAGCCAAAAGATCTTGTGAGGGCTGGGTACACGATCCTGGGTATGCATTGCTGCACGTTTCGGGGCCGGCCTGCTCTAATGCATCTCAGACATACGGAAGATGAGAATAGCGATGTTGCAGCAGAGGTAGGACCTCGCCGTACGATATTCAACATTGGCCGAGGGACGTTTCGAATTGAACCTGATGTGGAAGCCGCGAAAGAGCGTAGTTGCGCGATCCGGTCAGAAGGGAAATTGTATGCTCTTGTATTGACTGTGTCGATGTATCTAGATTTCGACATCCTCGATGATGGACTGGACTTTTTCACGCGGAGGGCGATTGCGCGTTGCTGTATCGGGACTAGTGAGTTTGGACCCCTATCTTCACCTTCGTACGTGTTCTGTCCAGGGGTTCTACGGATTATGTTTTCTCTTCATTTCTAGATCCACCATCATTGCTCGGACGAGGTAACGGCCGGCATTGATGACCAGTTATCCGTTTCAAGAGGTGATCTCCACGTTGAGAGAACGCTCTGTGCTTCGGTCCGTTTGCTTGGATGAAGTCAATGCAAAAAGACGAATGATATCAGAAGGAGTTGATGTCAACTGTTTGCGCAGTCTCTAGAGCGTCGTTCCATACTGGTTATCAAGCCTTGCAAAAGATCGCTCAGCTGATACTAGTATATCCCATGGACTGGCAACCTCCGCGCTTTCTTATTTGAAAGGACCGCCAAAATATACAGTCCACACCTGGCAGGGTTTGGGGTCATGTTGAGCATGAACATGTAACAAATGGTATAAACCAAAGCGTGTTGATCCTCGCTCATCTCCTTACACTGTCGATATCCAACCCTTCCATACAGAAATCTCGAAATCGAAGCGAGTATGGATAAATATCGAATTATAAAACAACTACGAGCATATAAGTTTAATACGGTATTGCCGTTTCCAGGTTCGCAATCTGTCCTTGGTATGCTTCCGCATTTATGCTTGTAAAGAAGCGTCTGTTCCCAAGCGACCAACCGCTAGCCATGAGCGAACCCAGAGAACCATCAAAACGCACCATACGAGGTCGCCAAAAATGGCCCATACCTTGCAATATCTTCCATAATCCTCGAACAGACACAACCACGACAACGTTCCTGTTTCTCTGCATGAAAACGAGGTCGAACGCACCTCGTCTCTCGAGTTCTTTGAATAGAGCTTCTCATTCATTGGGTAGAAGCTCATTATCATGTTACCGGCTCAAACGAGGCAGATTCGCACCAGCTCTGAAGAACCGGTGGTATAGGTTTCGCATTCGCATGGGTTGGGTTTCGAGGGCTCTTCCGTGGGCCTCGCTGCTGAATTCCAGCCCCTGTACGATTTCATGGTACTCGTCAAAGCCGCCTCCATATTCGTTTTCTACCTCGTCTCCATCACCTACAGCAAAGCCAACGTCTCGGTCGTCTTCCTCATTTTCATCGTCTGCGTCATCATCTTCTTTATCATCATCCTCGGTCTCTACTCCTTGAAAGAGAACAACTCCTGCCTGCAAAACGGACAAGAGCTCTTGGCTTGGTCTAGGAGCCACTGTTTAATGCACTAAAAGCCCACGGAGTCAGTAATGAGCTGCTCATTACGAGGTACGCGAGAGAAAGAAAGAGGTAGCGAAGGGTAGTTTACCTTACTGCCCACGATGTGACCACAGAATGGCAAGCCTACTGCGTGTTCGGTAGCCTGGCCAAAAGGATTACGATATTTTATCTATAGCATATCTTACACTCAACTTCTTCGGGAATTTCTTCGTCCTCAATTTTGACGAGTCCATCGAGGAAGTCCGCCACGCAACAGAAGTCTTGTGCCGTTTTTGCTTACCTACTATGGTAGTGAGTCCGTAGAAGCGTCTGGTTACAGGGCCCCTTCCCAATGAAGGTGCGCCAATGTTCCGAGCGAAGGGGAATGAGATTGACTTCCTTGAACGTGTCGGTACCTCGTGGGCGATCTTCAACTGATCTTCAAGGAATCGAGAAGCCCGCGAACAAAGAACAGAGAAAATAGACTGCAGACAAATAGCTCTTTGTTGGTAGTCATTGACGCTAACACAAATGGTCTTTGTCCTCGCTAGCGACTTCTTTTGGGTTAAACGATAGACATGCAAACAAGCAGCCTCGACAAATTTAGTCTCAGGTTGGTACTGTTCCTATTCATGACTCCACGCTCAACAGAAACATTGTTCTCTGAAAGCCGTTTCTTTCCTTCATTGTTATTTGCACGCCTTTCTTCCTCCTCGACAGAGCTTCATTCAAGAGCCAACAATGGCATTGTCTCGGTCATGGATGCAATATAGTCCCCAATCCATCCCACCACCTCTTCCTTTCCTCGCCAGGCCGCCTCACACCCACACGCCCCAACAAAAACCGCTCAAAACCACCACACCCCAAAAACAGCACACCACACCTCGCTCCAACCCCCATCCAACCCCGACTCGCACCCTAAGACCCTCGCCACAATGGGTCTCAGCGCTCACAACATGTCCAACGAGGCCACCATGAAGCATTTCGGCACCAACAACCTCACAACCTGCACCTTCAATCCCACTCTATCGCCCCAAACCTCTCCCGATACCTCGCCTCGCATGCCATCAATCTCAATCACACTCTCAGAGCCTAGTACCGAGCATTTCGGTACGAACGGAATTGCTGACTACGACTTCGCGAGTGTTGCGGTAAAGGAGGGGAATAAGCTTGGTGTGCCAATTGTTGAGATGAAGGCTTTTGAGGGACGACTTGGGAGTGGTGAATTTGCTGAGTATGAGTTTCAGGGTAATCTGTCGAAGGAGAATGAGCGTAAGGAGGTCATCAAGCGCTATGGTACGAGCGATTTCGAGGACTCTTCGTTCGGGGGGCTTCGTGCCGTTGAGGAATCCTTGGGGTAAGTCGTCACTGGCATGAGGTATGAGTTACTTGCCGATTGATATTTTGTTAGCGTATAGGGACATAGGTTAGGCTAGGTGGTACGTATACTACATATCAATGGACGTTGAGTTCTATACTACTGTCCAACATAATCTGTCGTCCTCCTTGCTTATCTCTTTACGCGCTTGTTCTCTCCTCGCGTCCATTGTGCTGCGATATGACGTACCAGATTCTTCGAAGAATGTATCTAATATTAGCCAAGCATCCCTCGTCCTCATATAGCTAACAAAGACCTCGTACTTCTCCCAGCCTTCTCGAATATTACTTCTTTGAACCTTGACCCACCAACGCCGATGCATCTTTATGTGAATTGTTCGAACAAGACAACCAGAGAGAAAGGAACACAAGAAAGCCATATATACCCAATAATCTCCCACCACCACAGCCCTCAAACGTCCCATCCCCCATCCCCAGAAACCATCCGCGAGCCCAGGTTCACGGCACCATCACCACTATCGTTATCAAACTCAAAAAAGCCATACTACCACCACAACCCAAATCCCCACAAAACCAGGCTGCAAGACTCCTACACCAATAACCACCCACCACAACCCGAATTGCCACAAAGACAACAACCACAAACCTTCCCCACCAACCACCAACCAACACCCCCAACACCCCAACCCCCAACCCAAAAATGGGCCACGGCTTCACCCTCTCCCCCCCCTCCTCACCCCTCAAAAACATCCACCCGAGAGCCTTTCTCTCAGTCCGCCCCACACCAATGGGGCCCTCCTCGGACGGCAACAGAAACCCGCAGGCGAAATCAAACGCGGCGTCGCTGGTTTACTATTGCGGTCGCTGTGGCGCAGCTGTCCAGCACGGTCCACCGATCACGTGCACAGCTTGTGGCGCGAAGAGGGATAGTGCGAGGGAGGCGTGGCGGATGGGGGAGGTGGGGGCGTGGGAGGTAAGGGTAAGGGGGGAGGTGGAGAAGGGGGAAGGGTTGAATCAGAGAAGGAGTAGAGGGTCGAGGACATTTTAGTCAGCCACTATTGAAAGGCAATTTTTTTGACATTCGATTTTGGTCTCGAGGCATATATCATTCATCATCACTAGATCGAACGGTGACAATGCCATACAGATTGAGGTGTGGGTATAGTACAGGTAACGACAGGAAGAAAGAACAGAGGCACCTCATTTCCACCGTTGCATATCCATCCAGAAGGATTGAAACACCCTCCAAGTCAAAGATTGACAAAATCCACCTCATCCCTACTCCTGCCCACCCCACGCATTCCCATTCCCATTCCCATTACTTCTCGTATCAAAGTCAGTAGTAGGGTAACCTCCCTCAGGCATCTCCATACCGCCATCTCCCTGGGGTCCCCCAAAAAAGAATCCCCCAAACAGATCCGGCAACTGCTGATTGCCCCCGTCAGCCCAATCATGATGAGTGCCGAAACCTAGATCGAGGCCAGCGTCGCCGGTGAAGACGCTGTTGGAGTTTCCATCGTTGTCATCGTTTTGCATCAGAAAGTCGAAGTCGAAGAGTTCGTTGTACTGAATGGAACTGGCGTTGGCATTGGAGGTTAGCGACATGTTGGTGGGGGGCTGGGTCATTAGGGTGGAGTCGTATTGTTGCTGCTGGGGTATTGATGTTGGGATTGAGGCGGTGGATGAGGGGTTGGTGGTGTCTGAGAAGGAGAAAGACGGCCGTTGATTATTCGTGAAATAATTGGACTGGGTGGAGCCCTGCCATTGGCCCATGCTAATCCTCGAATTTCGAGCGTCGACGAGACTATCTGGGAATAAGTCCTTCAAATTGTAATCAAATTGCGGTGGAGGTCTCGATGGTACGCCCGAGAATGTAGGCTGCGGAGGTATTTGCCGCTGAAACTGGTGGGGTACGATTGGTGAATCGTCATGTTGCTGTTTGCTGAATTTGACCTGAGAGCCAAAGCCGGTGGTATTCAGGCACATTTTGATAGTGGCTTTGGCCATGCGCTCGAAGGCATCGCGGCAGGCTTCCGCTGGTGGGCATTTGTCGATGAGGTCTGTCAGGACGGATGTTGCTGCTAGGACTGTGAGATCTACGTCGTCATGGGTCTAAATTTTTTAGCAGTGAGACGGGAATGAGTAGGAGTGGTGCTGCTACGTACTAGACGACTGCGAACCGTAGGTGAGTGCCAAATGGAATAGAGAAAGGCAATGCCTGCAATTGTTAGCCGCTTCCATTGGATCAGCAGTGGAGGTAGCTTGCCAGCCATGAAAAGATGCACGGTCGCAAGATAGGTATAATTGACTAGGTGCACCCGATGTAGTTGGCGGTAGAGCTTCAAGACCCTCTGACCTGCCTCAGCAACCTTGAGAAATATGTCATCTTCGTGCTCATGATCTCCGTCATTATTCGGAGTCAAGGGACTCTCGACGTCGTTATGGGGGCCAGCTTCTCCTGCTAGGTCCGGTGGTACACTCAGAGACTGTCTGTACAGCATAATGACAGCCTGCCAATAATTGAGCTCCAGAAACTTAACCGAGAAGTTCACTGTGGTGTCCTGCTGGAGGGGAGCAGTTTCTTTCCATTCCCACAAGCGTCGGTCGATGTCCTTGCGCCATGCATGAAAATTGGCAAACGGCTGCAAGAATGACGATGAAAGTCTTGTGTGCATATATTGATTGCTCCGCTTTCTGTCCTTAGCATGCACCTTTTGCGCTTGGCGATATTGCAAGACCTGTAGGATCTCAGACTGGAGTAGGCGTAGCCGGAAGTAGTGGTGTGACACCCGCTTGTAGCTGGGTCCCTGAAAGCTGTGCGAGGGTGTCAGAAACCCGTCTGGGGTAATATCCTTATCGTCCAATACACTTGGCCAATCTGTCGTGATGACCGCGTCCGTAATCCCGAACGGCCTCCCAACACACGTACTCACAAGGCGATCGAAAGAGTATACACACCACCAAAGTCGTCTCCGGAGGTCGCGGACATATTCCCGTCTGCCTCGTTCCTTCGGAGCAATAACGGCAGATGCATTATTTGACAGCTCGGCCGCAGCTCCCATGATGACATCTTGGCTCGTTGCCAGACTAGTGCCATCCTCAGCCCCATCAACGCCCGCACCATCCTCATAATGCAACCCAAGATCGACACCAAGACGCACAGCAACGCCCGTGATATACCAAAGTCCAGGAGCAACGGGCCGCAAAAGCGCAAACGAGGCTAGCAGCAAGACCGCCTGCAGCTGTTCAAGCCCTCCACCGAACCCCTCCGGTCGATCAGCGGCAGGCATGGACCCCAGGAATGACTCAAGGTGCACCATCGCGGATGCATGGTATTCTTCCGGCTGGCGCTGTTGGCTTGATAGCTTCTGTTTTTTGGGCGCCGGGGAAGCGGGTTCTTGCTTGACGTCGATCGGTCCTGGCGCGCTGGGCGAGGCTGAGCGCTTTGGCTTTGGGTCTTCCAATATTGTACCAGCGCCAATGGCGAATACGATGTTGAGCATGTAGAGCTCACGTGATGATCGTCGTCTGTCTTTCGCCGCGTATGCTCTGCCGAAAAGTACCATGAATTCGGGTCGGTGTAGGATTGGTATCTGTGGGTTCGCGTGTTCAAAGTAGAGGTCTACCAATCGCAGTCCTAATTCTCTGTCTGGGAATGGTGCTGGCTTGATGTTCGGCTTGGTTTGTAAGCCGAAGAATGAATCTCTCATCGATGTGTTGCTCGTGGCAGCAGCCGACCCAATCGATCCTGGTCTGCTTGCACGGCCGTTCTTATCGGAGCTTCCTCCCGGCACCGCGCTTTTCACCGCTGCAAACACCACTCTCGCGAAAGAGATACCGCTGGTGGATCCCAAGAATCGTGGGTCTGACGCTCCTTGGACGGAGACCATTCCGATGTTGGATACCAGCTTATGCAGCTTATCCGACTCATCCTGTTTCTGCTCCCACTCGGAACCGGAGTCGCTCCCAGTGTTCGCTCTTTCTCGCTTGAACACATTGTTGGTGTCATTGGCCCGCTCAGACTTGGGCGAATGGCCGGTCGTCGGATCCGCTACAGGTACGGAGCCGAGGTCGAAGTTATGGGACGGCGCAAAGGCGACATGATTCTCTCCCAGTAGTTCTTCCAGGTATCTCACTCGACTCTCGAGGTAGTAGACGTATGTGCGGGGAATCTCTCGTTTCGTAATGGGGTCGAAGCCGACGCACTTGACACCGGCCTTTTCGCATGACGTGCATGCCGGTAGATTTTGGTCGCACCGATTCTTGCGTAGCCTGCAGCGGTTGCAAGCAGATACATTGCGGAAAGAGGAACTCGCACTGGCATTGGAGTTGTTGTGGGGAGCAGATGTGGCAGAGATAGATGTGGCGCTGGAAGAGAGCGATGGGGTTTCCTGGAAGCTGTAGGGTTCTTCGGCAGATAGCCGAGCCCTCTTAGTGCCGGTGGTCATAGTCGACTGCTGGAGGTGGAGCTGAGCTGATGGACGAGTCTCAAGGGCATAGTTCAAGAATTATATATGTTTATAGGCATAGTAATATTCTAAGTGAAGCTCATCATTACGAGTAGTCAAGGTCCAATCGATGCAACTTCAGAGCTCCATAGTGCACTTCTAGTGTCCTTCTACCTCCCACGCCTTTTCTTTTGGTGTGGCGTCCAAAAGAACGACATGACAGTCAGCCCTGCCTTATCAGCCAGCCCGTCCTATCAACAATATACCGATCCCTGACAAATCCTCCGCCAGGCACCTTCAGGCAAGACACATAATGGTTTGTAGTGTGCTGACAGATACTCGTATCTCCAATTGAAGGCGGAGCTTTCAGGCAGGTTGAGTATGGCGGTAAGGGAATATAAATTTTCCGATTGCGAATAAGAGCGCTCTATTCTATGGGGGTATATGTGCCTGTAAAGAAATATAACAGCAAATTTCCTCCCACGCTTGATCGAAACAAGACAAATTCCCAGTGTTTGCACTCTAACCAGTATATGATGCACGCTATGCTGCCAAGTTCCATCTAAAAAAGACTATGAGTGGATAACAAGACGCGCGAAAACATGGTCGTGAGGTCGTAGTAGTCGAGCGAAAAGGCCGTAAAGTCGACAACCACTCGTTCCAGCCGAGTGAGGATTGATGGCACTTACTAATTCATAGCGAGTTTCGAATCAGATTTATGGATCCAGGCATCATTGTGCTCGATCCTATCGGGAAGATCGCCTGCTGCGTAGATAGCGGCATCCAGGGCAAGAGGGTCGATCAGTGCCTCTTCAGGCGACCTTTCTTCATCTGCCGAGTCAGGCTGATCCATTCGTCCCTTGCTTTCTTCTAACCACGAGCTCTCGAAAGCTCCAAGGAGGCAGATTATTCCACTTGCCCACCACGCCACGCCAGTAGAGCCAACCTCCAAGCCCCAGGTATGTAGAACTCCAGTCACCGTAGGACCGCAAGCCCGAGCAAGGCTGGCAGTCGATGCTGCAGCACCATTAATGACACCTAGCACCAGTAGTGACGGAGCTGAATTAGTGAGGAGGATGGCATTCGAGGGGAAAGCCAGCACCTGAAATGTGATCTTCCAGAGCAGGCAAAAATATGCACCGGGCATCTGAAATCGTGGCGGCAGTAGAATCAAGTAGGGAACTAGAAAGTAAAGTAATGGCCAGACCATCACCACAAACCGAAATGTTCGAAGGGGACCGAAGTGGCGAGCGGCGAAAGGAAAGATGAATATCTGAGCCAACATTGAGTATACGCCTTGCACAGAAAGCATGAATCCGATCGTCTTCGTTGTGAGTGCGAAGCCACCGGTGAATCGAAAAGGCAGCGATGGCGGCTCATGCGATATCGGCTCGCTCAAGAAAACTGGCATGAGTTGATCGAACGATATCGAATGACTGTCGTGGCATAAGCATAAAGACAAACGACTGAGCTCTGTAGAGGACTCACTATGCTAAGATGCCGAATCCGACGATGTTCAAGATCACTTGTCGTGTGAAGGCTTTCTTGACACCTCGCGGCGCATTACTCAATACTCGTCCACTAGAGAACTTAAGGCTGGCCTGCGTAGCTCCAGGCGATTGGGAGCGGCTTGAAGGCAGGTGTGGTGACCCCTCAGTTGTTCGGTAGCCTGGAGGTGGCTCGTCCTCGGCCAACATTTGATAGTCGTCGATCTGAACTTGGCTAGCTTTTCCTGCACACGCAGTGGCCGGTCTATTGTTGAAGCGATTTAGCAGCCATCGTCCTGTCTCAAGCCCAAGATCGCCACGATACTTCTGTTCCGCATGAGTCTCCTCTAGGAAGAGTATTCCGATCAAAACCCCGAATGCAAGCACCACTGCACAGACGAGATTGGGGAGCAGGAAAGGGTACCGGTCGAAGAGGGTGCCTCGTGGAAAAAAGGCCGGGAAATTTTGGGATGGTTGAGCCAGAGCTCCTCCCAACGCTGGGCCAAGAATGGAGCTTGAGAGCAAAGTTAATCCTCATCGCTATAGAGTGGAATAGAAGGCCTACCCAAGACACCAGACGAAAGGCATGATAGCATAGGCTCGAGCTGAGTAGTGTGAGCTTTGATCGTGATCGGGCTCGTGACCTGCACTTACGCTGATGCTCCTTGACTGTGACAATCTCAGCCACTGTGGTCTGCAGCACGCCCATATTTCTGGATAGCATGATTAGCCCTGTTGCACATACTTGCACAATAATGTGGGTCTTGACTTACCCATTGAGTAAGCCTCCAAGAGCTCGTCCAAGCAGTGCTATAGGTAGGTTCGGCGCAAGACCAAACACCAGCATGCTCACCGCTGTCCCTGCCAACCCCGCCAGAAGCACTGGCTTCCTCCCGACCCTATCACTTATGCGACCCCATGCAACCCCAGATGAGAATTCTGCGAAGGCGAAGGCCGAGGTGACCATGCCAACGTAGATTGCGATTTGGCGAGTATCGGATGTGATGTCGAAGGATAGAATCATGTAGTAGACGTAGGGGAAGATGGACATGAACGCAATTGGCTCGCAAATTCGGCATAGTGCTAGTCAGGAGAAGAATGTCAGTGTATGATCCTTCAGAAATGCTTCTTTTGCCAAAGGTAGCCTGCTTTGCTCAAGATCAAAAAGCCAGGGCTCTTGATGGAGCAGGTCCCTAAGCAAAATTGATTGGCAGCGGTGAGGACGTACCAAGAATGAAAAGCTGCTGCGATGGGAATGGTGGTGCCTGAGGGCCGTTGGCATCTTGTCGCCGGTGAGGTGGTTTCGAGAAGAACATCATCGTCGTCGCCGCCTCGTTTCCAGGAATTCAATAGCAGCACAATGCAGAGTGTGTCACAGTATGGAGGTGAGAAGAAGAAAGGGAGGCGGCAATAATGTTCAGCCACGATACGCAGGGACGTCAGGAAAACGTGGGAGTTAGGGATCAAATCCTGGAATCTGCACGTCAGATGCCTCTAGGCAAGGGCGATCAAGTCCCTTAATCTGGAGTGAGAGGCCTAGACAGGTGCCAGGCGAGTAGTGAGATCTTAAGAGCAACGGTTTGACATGGAAGAAACGGGAGACCGAAGTTAGCCAGAAAGTCAATAGAGAGACAGACGGGCAAGGAGGGTGCCATATCGGTCTGATATAGGCAATTACGTGGCAGGCAGTGCCTTGATGACGGATGAGGACCCGAAAGCCTATAGCCTTGCCATGTACATCCGTATTGCCTGCGGTGAGCGGAGTGAGCGGGCAAGACAGGCGGTGGAGGCATTTTGTCTTTGGTACCACGGATTCGTGGAAGAAGATAACTGCATGAGAAACGGATGAAGCCCCCGTCAGATCAGGTCCCATGATCAGGAAGTGTCAATCTTAGCACGGCTGCATAAGCGACTAGGCTGGGATCAAACAAGAAGGGAAGGCATCCCCTGTTGTGGCGAGGAGCGACGTTGCATAATTCTCGGTGAGTGGTGAGTGGGTGAGTGGGTGAGTGGGTGAGTGGGTGAGAGGGTGAGAGAGGGTACTCCGTATCCACGTCAGAAAGCATTTCGTCTCCCTAACAGCGCGCTTTCGGTTTGCAGGCTTAGCGGACTAGCCGAACTCTATAGTGAGCCTAAAGCCTAACGTGACGCTGGTCATCGCCCCCGATCTAGCCTGGGATTCTAGCGCGAGACGGCCCCTCGGATTTCGTTCCAGGGGAGATGGGTGGCCCACCCGGGCCTATCACTTCCAAGTCTGGGCAGGTACCACACCCCAAATCCCTGGCCTTCCACGCTGCCCGGGGAGTCGGGTTAACGCCGTCGAAGGCCACATCAGAGCTTGCATCTGAGCTTGCATCATCTTTAATCCTAACTTGACCAGGTTCGGGTCATCTTCTAGAATTTGTTAGGAACAAGGGGGCGTATTTTGTAATCAAAGTTAATTTGGTTAAATCTGGTTCAGGGGGGGAAACTTATCACGATCCGCGAAATGCTTTCCAAGAGGAGTGTGCTCTGCTCGTAGGTGGGCATCTTCCGAATGCCCTTCAACTTGCAAAAGGCGTTGGCCGCTTTGACCGCTGAAAAGGTCTTTCGCCCTTCACATGATCATCGTGTGACGCGGACACCGCCTTGGGGATTAGAGTGGAGGAGTATATGCTTGCGATTGGGTATGCGCTCAAATGGCGGTCAGTGGAGGAAGACGATACCAGGAGCTATGAGGCTGGGCCGAGGGGCCATCTCGGCATGGAAAGTCTAAGGTAATTCTGCGCCTTCCTTCGCGGGCAGAAGAGTAGAATGACTGGACTCATGCCAGCACGCCCCTTGGCTTCCTACCGAATTCTTGCTTCTTGATGCTTCCTGCATGAGCCGAGTTGATCTGGGCACTGGGCAGAGCGATTGGGCAACGGCCGCCATCCTTAGGCTTCGTAACCCGGAAAGCCGACTCAGAAGCTACTTTAATTAATCAGATGATCCCACACTCGTCAACCTCTCGGGAACACCTATGAGTACCTCAATACGACATTCAAATAAATGCCGTCATATTAATGAGAAGATGTCTATGATGGAGGCATTTCTCCATGTACCTGCGCGAGTGGTGCGAGCCTCGATAACAATTGGCCATAGAACTAGAGCAATGGCAGGTTCAGAAGGCAAGAAAAGTTACCGCGGCTATCCGACAACAAAAGCACTGTACAAGCCTCACTCTCAGCCCGTTCGGTAGCACAGTGATCACCATACTCCGTACAACATATCGCGCGCTCATGCTCGAAATCGTGCATGATGCAAGAAGCACGCGGCAAACGACAAGGATGAATGGCCCCCTCGGCCACCAATGCACCTAAGACGAGAACCATCTCGGTGGTGTCGGCCTACCTGCGGCTGGCAACAAACAATCGTTCGTCATTCGTCGTACATCCACAATCCGCGGCAAGACGTGCCGGAAAAAGCTCCGATCGCCATTCTTCAATTACTTAAAGTATCTTGCACAGCTACTGCAAGGCGCCTTAACTTAACGTGAACCTCAACTGTTCAGCCCTACTTACTTTAGTCAAGCACAATACGAGTCGAAGGCCCAACGCTAATCCAACTTCGGCTCCTGCCTTCTGCTGTACTCTGTTCTATCCTCGTTGCTTTTCAAACTCACCAATTACACATCACAAGTTAGACATCACAGCCGATAAGAGCGAGCAATGTTCATCAGGTCAAAGCATCCTCTATCGGGCCTCGGCTTTGTCAAATCCTCGGCCTGATCAAGAAGCCACCGGTTCCAATCAAGCTGATGAGTAATATTTGCTGGCTCCACCTTGCCGTCCACTACAAAAGGCGAATCAGATCCGCAAAATCCTGCTCTGAGTGGCTTGCAAAAAGGGTAGATGCAGCTTAGTTGGACAATGTGGTCAACTCGCCGCGTGACTCGTGGCAGTTTCATAGGAGCTGATCTCTGCAAGTAGGTAACATGCAATGGAAGCAATCTTCAACCAGTGTCAAGGGGCTCGAGCGTCTCGAAAACCCGTCACTATGGCTCTATTCATTACTACATGGTGGTACTACATTTTGCAGAGTACCGTTGTTGGGTGCTAAGAGAGAATGTTGGCTTATGATACCCATTAGCACTCATTGCCATCCTGTCACAATGATGGTCATGCGGGCTCGCTGCGCATAGGTGGTGAGAGCTTGGGAATCGCATTTGATGAATAGCGCAGAAAGCGGGCGTCCATGGCATCGTGCTGCATGGGACATCTCCAATCACAGCACTGGAGCTGTTTGCAACTCCAAGGGCGTTCTCGCAGGCCAGCAAATGTTCGAGGGTTCTCGGGGCGGCTGGGTCATTTTTCATCAAGAACCTGATTTGATTGTTCTCCTCGAGCATGCGTACCCCTGCGAAGATCACTCAACAAAATGGAAGGGACATGCTACAACATCAAAGGAGTTAGTAACCCGAGTCAGCAACACGGAAGGCTTTACGGAGTCAGAGCGGGTACTAGGTGCATATCTCGCCTCAGCCAACATCTGGGCAACTACTATTTGCAGTATCTCTCAATTCGCAAGAGTCTGCAAGCGCCTGCGACGCCCAAGTAGTACTACGCTGTCTCGATGTCTATGTCTGAGAAATTCTTATTAGGGCCAACGCACTTAACAATCACTATTTTGCCCTGGAGCTCGACTTCGCGTCCATGGCGCGAGTGGCCCAGCCAAGCCGCGAAAAGCCTCATTCGCGCTCGTTCGACCCTCTCGGTAGTGGATATCATTAGGGCCTCAACTCTGCTACATCTCGAACCGAACACGACCGCCCAATCGTCTTCACCCGTTCCGCCGCATTAGCATCTCCTCCAGCATCCTGCTACATTTTTACCCCTCTTTTCACTTTTCTCCTTTAGACAGCACTCGTTTTCCCGAGGGACTTTTTACCCAGAACCAGAAGTTTCCAAGTTAGGCTACTTGCAGCAGAATATCTAGCCAGGTTAAACACCGTCACTCGTAGGCAAACATGTGCACATATCATTTGCATACGTGTAGACGCACCTCGGAGACTCAGCTTATTGGTGGCCCCCCAAGATGACGAGACGATCGCCGTGATTTCCACCGGGAGCCGAGCAACAATCAGCTCGAGGCTGAGCAATATGCATCTTAGGCTAAACCATCCCCTACTTCGGGTGTTCCCACAGATCGAAAAGTCGACAGTTTTGCTGATTCATGCATCGAGGATGCTCAACCGCCTCTGCTGCAGAGCTGGTAAGCGGGACTGCGAGATGCATCGATGCGAAACCCCAGACTAGCAGATTCCGATGCAAAGGGCTCATATGTGCCTTCAATGCCTCAATCTCTACTCACCCACGTACACTCTTTCGTCCACTTGTGGTTGTCATCTGTGAGCAGTGTGTCTCCCACGCATTATGCATGTTTCCATTGGCTTTTAGCGACGTCAATGAGACCCCCAGGCTTCTGCAACAGAGCCAAAGGGCTTATTTCTAGCTCAAGGGGCTGGTTCTGACTATCAACTTGACGTTCTATGGTTTCACCAATTTATTGTCAAGCCGCCCAAAAATTTTGTCCCCTATCTTCCTTTTCTTTGTACCTGCTCGGTACTGTGGTACTCGTACTGCCCCAAAATTCTATCATTTGTGAGATCGAGGACACCAATTAGTCTCTTGGGATCGCAAGATGTGGGCTATTTCATTGGTGGGTACTACCGGCACCAGATAAAAACTTTGGCCAGTACGAGTACTTACCATCAGCAGTACTTTTCGCTGCAAGACTCATCACGAAAACTCCCGAGCTGCAGACGAGAATCATCACAGCAGTACCAAGTGTAGATCTTCTATCTCCGCGCCACACAGCTCCGCCATCTCTGCATCCTAGAAGGACAAAGGTAAAGAGGAGAGACACATCTTTCGAGACGACTTCCACAGTCTGACAATATAACCCACACCCGACATTCCCGAAGCAATGGCAGTCTGAGAACATGAAATCGTTACACTAGTCCTATGTGTCACACGATCGCCGACCTCATTCCCACAGCGACAACAACCAGTGAAAGTGAGGCAGCGACAGTGCATACAAAGTAATTCCCGCCTCTCAGCCTTGTGGCCCACATCCGACATCAGTGGACCCACATCCAATGCAATAAGGGAAGCAACGGAGATGGACGTCCTGATTGGAAATACCCTCGACCTCATTGGATGATGAAAGCGACTCATGGATATATTCGCTCGAGAAAACATGAGATTCCGAGTCTGGGTAATTTGGATAAATTACTCAATACCGTTAGGTGAAACATTAGGGAAGAGAGCCCCTATGAGCTGAGTTGCTTCGGATGTGGTATTCGTACTCTACCTAGAGAGAGCCCTCTGGTTTAAATGAGCTTGTATTCACATTTTGCTCTGCGATGACACTCCAAGCTCTAAACCGGTTCAGTGTCAAGTCTGAATCTAATTATATAACGCGAGTTTGATACACACGGTACCGTGATGTTAGGACAAGGAGGTTACAGGCTGAATCTTCGGGTGCCATGTCATCATACCAAGAGTGCTCTCCCGCGTAGACAAGCACATCAGTTTAGGTGTGATATCCGATGGGACTGTTATCTCTAAATGGGTCTAGTTCCATATAGATATGCTCTTCCATCGCACTCTTAAGTCTATATCAATATGTTACCATATGAAGCATGATCTGTGCCGCCTTTTCTGCAAATGACAAAAGTTAATGTGCAATTTCCACCCGCTCACCCTTCGAAACCTCAGCCGGCACATCATTTTCCTTCTCAAGCTTGACTCCACCCTCATCCATGTCTTCGTCCTCGTCCCCCTCACCCAACCCCCCAGGCGCCAGATCGTCATCTTCGCTCTCCAGCTTAACATCCATCTCCTCTTTCACCCCACCCTCGAGTCTCGCGCCATCTTCTGGCTCTTTCTTGATACCCTGCGTGGCACCACCCGTATGAAACCGATCCTTCGAATGATCCTGCAGTGGCGTATCCTCATTATACAATCTCAACAACATAGCCTTCCTCTCCTCCTTCGGCAACATGAGATTAAGGGAGTGGAGACTTCGCCAGAGCGGCAGAACCATACGCTCTTGAAACCCATTCTCGCCTTCACTTTTTTCCACGCGAAGGACACAACAGCCCATGCCGATATTAAGGACGCGTTCGCCGATCTCGCCCAGACCTTGCCAGCCGTTGCCATCCACTTTCGGGAACATTTCTACCAATAGAGTGCGCAAAGTTTCGCGGTTGGTTAGACGAACAACGCGCTCTTCACCAACCGAGGCTTCGAGCAGTGGTAAGCCTTCGGCTTGGATACGCCATCTACAGACATCCTCCGCCTGCACATCCTGCTTCACAAACATCTTGACACCGCAATGCACAAACTTTATCCCGCTGGTAGCATTAGCGGTAAGGATGTCTCGAGCGAGAGCGGAGGTGTAGTAGATTGTTTTTGAAGGGTGTCCGAGGGCATTGCGGACCATGAATCTGTCGCGGGGGAAGTGGGGGGAGAGGGTGTAGAAGGAGTAGATGGATTGGAGATCGGGGTGCGTGGGGGAGATGTATTTGAAGGGTTCTTCGAAGGGCTGTTTGTTCTTCTTTACCTCTTGGGCGCTAATGTTGTTGAGGCGGGCCGGTGGGGAGGGGAGAGATGGCTGGGTTACGTTGAGTTGGGCGGCGGGTGGTGGTGGGTAGTGCACTTGACGGTCTTCGGCCCCTTGGGGTGCTGGATCGTCTACTTCTTCTCTGAATTTGGGTTTTTTTGTGGTCATCAAAGCGTCGGCTTCGGCGTCGGCTTCGCGTTTGGTGACGGTGGTGGATGTGCTGGGGGCATTCTCTTTGTTTTGGCGGGCTGCCGCTGATTTGCCATCTTCCTGTCTGAGAGGTGGTGGTGCGATGGCGTCCAGAGCGTCGATTTTTGGGATTGGGTTGGTTCCGTTCGTTGGCTGGGCTTCAATCGCTTTTGCTACGTCGACGATTGAGGGTTGTGGCTCGGTTTGCTTGGGCTCTGCCTCTGGTCTCGCTTTGATCTCGGATTTCTTTTCGAGCACCGCGATAAAGAAAGCCCCGCTATCCTGAAGGTGACCATAGACTCGCATGCACCGCTCAAGCGGAATGCTGTCATTGGATTTCTCAGGTGGGAACATAAACTGTGATAATCTCCCAAGACCCTCTTCGCCATTATTGGTCTTTGCTTCTTCTACTGCTTGCCAAGAAGACCATGTTCTGCCCTGCTTGTCCATTACCTTCCAGCTGGTCAAACCCTCTCGTCTCTTCAACTTTGGAAGAGTGCTACTGGAGTTCATTACGTCGACTTTGGAGAGCCCACCGCATCGATCTATTGCAGACGCAATGACAGCTTCGTTCTCAACGGGATTCATACTACATGTAGAGTAAACCACTCGTCCGCCCACCTTCAGCATAGACAATGCCCGCACTAAGATCCGAAGCTGTGTAGAGAAAAGACCGAGAGCATTTCCTGGATTCCAATCTTTCCAAATATTCACGTTCTTTCGGGATGTACCATCACCAGAGCATGGAACGTCTGCTAAGATTCGGTCGAACTTCAAATATCTTCCTCTCTCTAAAGCGCCGTCAGAAATGTTTTCGGACGGCAGCTTGATCGACGGAAACATTGTAGCATCGTGATTTGTCACTATTAGATTAGGGGAATTGAGCCTTTTCATTTGGTGGATGAGCATGTGCGCTCGCTTGTAGTCTGCATCGTTTGCTATTAGTAGACCAGTACTTCTCCCCTTGTCAGACCAATCGCCCGTTTCTTCCTCTTCCTTTTTCATCTGATCTTCCGTCAATTTACCGTCTGGGCTTGCTCCTCGTCCTTCCTCCTGCTTAGATTTACGGATAGCCTTCCGCATTCGAGCCTCTTCTCCGCCATGTACCATCTCAATGAGTTGAGCGGCTTTGCTACCAGGTGCAGCACACATATCCAAAACGGTCATGCCCGGCTTGACGTCCAAGAGCAGCGGTGGTATCATGCTGACCACCTCTTGCCTGCTTATGTTCCCTACGCTTGTTTCTGACACCAGAAACTGCTGAAATGCTTTGAAAGGCGGGAATTTTCGGACAACACTCTTGGGCGTAGTCATCTGCCACGCCAATTGATCTGGAAACCATGGGATAGCATTCGGCGGATTCACCAGCTCGCCGTTGTACTCGATGGAGGTGATTTCTGGTATGTAGCGATCCTTTAGTAATTGCTGTACAGGGAGAGCCTGGCTACCAGATCAAATCTGTCAGCATCTGTCATTCAAGCTAGTCGACATTTCAGCAAATGGTACCCTTTAGATCCAGTGAACCGGAAGCTGTTGGGAAGTTCTCGTCGTAGTGCAGTCCAGAATTCCTCCTTTTCGTCTTGTGCAACCAAGCCCAGCTCATTGTAATAGCTTTCGTACAAGTCATTGGTCTTGGGCATCTCCGAGTAGTCCGTACGAATGGTGCGCTGGCCACCGCCGCCTCGCGCTCCTCCTCGATTCCCTCGTCCCTACAACCAATATTTTTAGCATGTGCCCCTTTGAAAGAGGTTCTTTTGGACGTACTGACTCTTTTGCCCCCACGTTTACCCATACTGGGACTTTTTGTAGAGGCCCTGGGTGTATTCAGAGAGTCTGAAATTCGAGCAGTCGCAAGCCCTAAACCTAACAACCTCCCCTTGCGCTAGTCCTGCTAGCTGCTAACTTCCTGGTTTCTTTACATGAACGACATATCATTCAGTTGAGATGGTCATTCATGAGTCAGGAAGAGACTATGAGTCCAATTGACTTGCCGGAGCAATCCCGGGCTTCGAGATCGAATTCTCGCTTATGACTATACCGAATGCACTGTGGGCAATAAATGCCCTATGCCATTAGTTACCCAACTTATGTCCTGCACACGAATTCGTGGTCTCATAGAGCTTCCCAGCGGTTACGACTGCGTGTCAAACCTCCCTTCTACCAAACGTGCTCTTTGGACAATAGCCATCATCGTGCAGGCTCCGTCTCGGACAGCAGTTGCTTGGCAATGGTTATGAGAGGCTCTCCTTGCTCCATTGGCATGCTCTCCAGCTTGTTGCCTACGTTTACCTGCTTTGCATATACTCGATCCTTGCCCTACTCTCCTTCCATTTCCAGCCATCTATCAGTGAGACATGAATATGCGTGAAAAGACCTCGGGCCGATCTCTCCGATCTCCAAGACCCCGCATGTGTAGTCTACAACAGTAACCCATCTTCCTCAACCTCTCTCCTTTTGTTTTGACGATAAAACACAACTGACGTCCCCCCTGACCACACACTTACACAGCCAACAAGCCTAATACAGATTAACCAAAATGGCACCCCCATCAGCAACCATGACCGAAGCCCATACTAACGGCGACTACAAACCCTCCACCATAGCCCCCCACGAACCCGGCCTGAGCGAAACCAAAGCCAAAGTCCAAATGCCCAAATTCCCCGGCCCTCCCACATTCGAAGATAAATACGAAGAGCGGGAATACCTCAAAGGCCGACTTGCAGCCGCCTTCAGAATCTTCGGCAAATACGGTTTCGATGAGGGAGTAGCTGGGCATATCACATTAAGAGATCCAGTCGATCCTACAACCTTCTGGGTAAACCCATTCGGAGTGGCCTTTTCTTTGATTAGGAAGAGTGATCTGATACAAGTGGATCATAACGGCGAGGTTATTGACGGAGGGCCCGTGCGATTACTCAACGCGGCTGCGTTTATGATCCATGGTGCGGTTCACGAAGCTCGGCCAGACGTCATGTGTGCTGCACATAGTCACAGCATATACGGGCGCTCATTTTGCTCTCTGGGACGACCTCTCGACATAATCTCCCAAGACGCGTGCTCCTTTCACAACGTAAGGTCCCAGCCCCAAAGACGAAAGATCACGTGCTCATCTACCCCCAGGACCACATCCTCTATTCCTCGTTCAACGGCATCGTCCTAGCGGATAAGGAAGGAAAAGAAATCGCGCGCTGCCTCGGTGACAGAAAAGCAGCTCTCCTTCAGAACCACGGCCTCCTAACCGTCGGTCAGACCATTGAAGCAGCCGTGTTTTGGTTTATCAGTTTGGAGAAGTGCTGTCATGCGCAGCTAATGGCGGATGCGGCTGCTGGTGGCAGGGGACATAAGACAGTGAAGATCGACGACGAGGATGCGGCTTCTACTTATAAGACAAGTACGTACATATCAGAAAAACTCTTTTGCCCCATATCTCGAGGTGACAGAACATCTCATGAGCGTCTACCCACTCCTCCCTGTAAGGATGAGGCTGACTCAGAAATCTGCGCAGTTGGGACCCCAATGGCTGGCTGGTTTAGTGCGAGGCCACTATTTGATGTTATTGAGAGGGAATGTGGGGATGATTATATGCAGTGATGCTTGTACTGTAGCTTTCGTGGTATGAAATTGATGGTGCTTATGTTGTGTATTTAGGTGGTGCTTTGGAGATGTACATAGCAAGGTCGCATTGGCCGGTTTGCCCAAGACTTCCCAACGTGCTTCTTGAATTAATTGAAAGACCTAGGAAAGTCGAGACTTCCATGTCTGTCCAAAATCGCATCGATAACCCATACTTCTAAGTCTCTTATGCTTGTCATGAATCATATCTCTGCTGCGAGCTTCGTCAGCAGTGGCTTTCATATAGGCGAGCAAAAATCTTAATGGGCTCAAGTAATTAAGAGTGGCAAGGAGGATAGCGAGATATTGAAGATCCTGGGTAGATGGCATAATGATATGTAGATGATCGTAAATGGGATATACAACAGAAAGCGCTCACTCGACTCGCTCAAACGCTCAAACGCTCAAAATAAAAACCTTCCAGAACCCGTTATTAGACATCTTTAGAAGGCCTATATGCTACTCTCGTCGGCGGCTGCGATTCTCCACTATTATTCTCATCATCTTTTCAGAACAAGGCCAGTTTCTCAAAAAAATCTCCGATCAGTCATTTAGGTCAAGCACGATAACGCTATGAAATGCCTTCGAACGAATGCTGGATGGCTTCCTCGCTTCTTTGTTTTGCTGTCCTCACGACACAGTTACGAGCTTGTAGCTATGCAAATGAAAACCTGTCTCGCGCCATCGAAGCCGTCCTGGTGACTTACGGCTTAACGTCCCCCGACGCTCTCTGATAGCCCCCACTTGTCGCTCAGCTTGTGGTGAAGTTCCCAACGGACGACCACATTCTATCGCCGTTGAACATGAATTCTTTAACTATACCCTCTCAAATCAAGTACAAACGCCCATCCTAATCCGTTGCCATTCATATATAATTTGCTGTAGCATTGGCGGGTAATGCTGGGACCCCAAACCGTAGTGTTTGAACTCCAGACTTTTTCCAACGTTTAATTGACATTTGTGTTTAGAATTTCTTCCAAAAGTGTTCCGCGTGAGGAAGGGTCGCCGTTTGCGAAGGAAGCGATTGGCGCAGTCTGAGCGAATAGCGGAAGGTTACGAGACTCTTGTTGATACCAGGCTTGTATATGTTAGCATGTATTTCAACATTTTTAGATTGGTGTAACCTACTACTACCGTTATAAATTAGTGGACTTATGTAGCCGGTTGGAAGCTGGTAGTACAACATCACATCCCGAGTACTGTTGAAGAATCTGAAATCAGTAGCGAGACTCGATCCCAATATGGAACCAGCTTGCACTGGAGACCATATCAAGCCCCCATCCTTGAGGTTCCCCCATTGAAGTCCTCCATTCGGTTGCTGGTAAAAAGATTGAGTGTATTGGAACATTCGGAGCAGCCTGGTGCACGGTCCCAATGCGCAGCCAGATTCGGGTTTGCCGCTGGGAGAACGCCTTTTTGACTGATAGGGCCAACAGTAAGAGTAGTGCTGCCACTTGTCCAATCTGTGTCCGTGGATGCCCAGGAAACGAGTTGACCAATACTACTAATAGCATAGACATTGATATGCTACAGGCGACCCATGCGTTAGCACAGAAGGCCGCTAAGAAAATGTAATAAATACTTACGCATGGGTGCTGTTGGGGCCCAGTCACAAGGGGTGCCAAAGGAGATTTTGACTTTGCCAATCCGATCGCTGCATTTGAGACATACCAGGACTGGCCAGATGAATTCCAAGAGGACTCCTTAATAGCACCATTGTTATCTTGGTAGTATATCCGGTAGCGCACGAGATCTTGAATATCGTTGAAAGCGATTGCGGCAAGACTGCTACTGAGGCTGACTTCTGCGGTGCTTAGTGGTGACGAAGAGTTACGGGAACCAGACTGAGGATTCGAAGAATGCTTGCATCCCACTGTCAATCCCACGGGAAATGCAATTGCAACGGCTACGATGACAAACCCCAAAGCAAGTAGCAGCCAGAAGAACATTGCCCTTCTCCCACATATCCTTCTTCTTGCCAGCGGGATCTTGGCATTCACGCCTTTCTCTGTCAAATATGATCCAGATTTGTCCCTAAGGATGATGCTGGAAGTGGAGAGAGTGCTGGAGAGGTTGCCGCCGCTGGACTAATTGAGTAATGGGTTGCTTCTGGAGCGTCGTATTGACTAGATCTTGCTCCTCCAAGATGTACTGGGTTCCAGACCGTGCTAAAAGAAATGCAAAGGCATTGACGAATCAGATGGGGGCGTTGAGGAAACAAACGAGTGTCCGCAGTGGGTGGCATAACCCCTTGCCGCTCCAGCCTTACCGCTTCGCCCCAAAACCATTCGAAGGATCGCGTTCTTCCGGAGGGTATTTGCATGCAAATCGTCTGGATCTGGAAGCTGTCGGTCTGGTGACGGAGTACGAGACTCCATTGGTGAGTTGTTGTTGCTATATCAATCAATGCATGGAGTATGTACGTGGTTTCGGCGGTAGGGCTGGAGCTGCAAGGGGTTATGCCACCCCCCGGCTTTTCCAGGAACCGCCAGCCCCGAATGCGACCGTCCGGTTGGCAGTGCTAGCGATCTTTGCGCAGCTCGCAAATTGGCCCCCAATGGGGAAATCCGTTGCAAAAATGTAGAAGTTTGGTAGAAGATCAATTATGCATACACAAGATCGACGCTAGAATTCAGACGAGATTAGCGCGGCTTAATGCACTGCATTATCCACAGAGCCGAGTTCCAAGCAACTAGGACCAAGCCATGAATATTAACGATCAGAAAAGTCCGAAGTAAATTTAATTACCCATTAATAGAACTCCCTTTCGCTTTTCCATCCTTCCTTCCCGTAACCCAATGCAATAACCACCAGTCGGGGTGGTTTTGCTCACTTGTCGCTCACAATCACGATGGCAGACATCGCAACTCCCTCGGCTGCTACCATGTCGACTGTCGACACTGGCGCTGAGCCCGCTCAGAAAGGGCAAAAGTCAAAGCCAGAAAAGCCTGACGAGGACCAATACAAGAAGGACCTGGCGAAAGCAGAGAAGGAGAATGCAACTGCACAAGAAGAACTGGTATGTGTTTAAAACTTCCGTCTTGTCGTTAATCCATCAGGACTCTTCCAGGCTAAATTTGCTCTTCTAGAATGCCACTGCCGCCAAGCTCAGATTAGCTCAACCCCAAAACAAGGACTCTCCTCTGGGTAAAAGACAGCAAGAGCTCAAAGCAGAGCTACAATCAATAAGACAGCAACAAGGCACTTTCAAATCATCGCGCATGGGCACCCAGGAGAAGATTGCCAACCTTGATGCCCGGATGAAGTCGATGATGGCGGAACAAAAGACCAAGCGAAGCCAAGTCTCGTACAAGAATACGGAGGAAATCGACCGGGAAATACAACGGCTGGAAAAGATACAGGAGTCTAGCACTGCTACACTGGTGGATATGAAAAAGGCTCTCGCAGAGCAGCAGAGTCTTCAAAAGATGAAGAAGGCTTTTGGCGGCTTCGACGAGGCCCAAAAGAACATAGACAAGGTCAAAGCAGAAATCGCAGATCTGAGGAAGCAGATGGACAATCCAGAAGCCAAGGCGTTGAGCCAGAAATACGACGAAATAGATAAGGAGCTGAAAGTCATTAGGGCAGAGCAAGATGAGGCTTACAAGGGTATCAGCGCTTTACGGGATAAACAGAGCAAAGCACGCGATGTGCAACAGGAGAGGTGGGTTGCATTGCGAGAGGTCAAAGACCAGTACTATAAGTCAAGGAAGGCATACCAAGCGTACGAGCAGGAGCAGTACAACCAGCGCCGGGAACGCCAAAAAGCCGAAAACGACGCCTTCCATAAGGAGAGGCGAAGAAAGGTCGCAGAGAAAAAGCTGGAGGAAGCCAGTGAGCCTGCGTACATGGACGAGATCCTGACTTCGGAAGGTCTTATTCGTTACTTTGACCCGTCGGCACCAGAAGCATCCAAGTCTTTAAGAGGGCCCAGTGGCTTTGCCGCCGAGCCAATGAGGAGTGTGACCACTGAAGCTGACATAAAGGGCATGAAAGTCTCCAAAAAGGAAGATCGTGAGGAAAACTACTTCATGGGTACCGGCGGGAAGAAGGGCAAGAAGGCCAAGAAAGGAAGCTCTACTGGATCCCCTGCCCCAGGTACACCCACGGAAGGCAAGTTCAATCTCAGCATGGGCATCATCGAGGAGCTGGCAAAGGTCAATGTCGAGCCGCCAATGAGCCAGGCTAGTGTCCCAGCTGTAGTTGAGAAGCTGAAGGAGAAGCGCGATCAGTGGAAGACGGATCAGGAGAAGAAGACTAAGGAGGTGAGATTTGACTATTATCGGATATGTGCATTAGCTGATACTGACACCGCTGCAGAACATCGATAAGGCTCAGAAGGAGATCGACCGCTTGGAAGCTGAAGCCACTGAACCTCAACCATCCACCTCGACTCGACGAACCCTCGATGGCGCAAAGAAGCCTGCCACCGCTAACCAATCGGTCAATGGAACTGCGTCCGCTGAGACCGAGCTTACCCAGGAGAAGGACGCTGCAGCTGATGTCGCAGAGGACTTGCAGAAGGCTTCAATCGAGGACAAAGCTGAAGAGTAATTCTCACTACATTGACACTGGCATGCACCGACATTTTGTCAACAATCTTGCGTTTTTGGTTTCGGTGAGAATCTCCTGTCATGCCTAAAGGGCGCAGGATGAAGCTTCTCATCTGATGGATGGACCCCATGTGCTACTGGCAATTTACCTTTGTCTATGGCTAACGGTACCATCACACGATACTGGCGGAAATCAGATACAGATCTAGGGAGAATGGATAATATTGAGACCAAATAATAGAGCCCGACTTGGCAGACTGAAGATGCATTTCTGCGGCGTCTAACGGGCTTCCCTACAAGCTCATACTATTTGATAGTCCATCTAATGTTCCGGGGAACATGTTACTAGCACAATATCAGTCACTGCTGATACCGTTCTACCTGATTGTATTGACGAGCCTCTCTTTGGTCTAGTATCATCAACTACTACGCAAACTTCTCTTTAGGGATTGATTGCGCATTAAGGTACCACGGTGCACTTGTTCAAAGCTCTTTGTCATCAATCGATTTAACACATTTTCTTTGTCCACATCTACTTGCCCTCAAAAACACGCAATACGCCCAACACAAAGAAATCAACATCAACTACACCTTAAATCTATAAGTCTTACCGATCCCCCAAGCACCAGACCGTATATTCTGCTCTATATCAAAAATGACCCATACCTGATCACCAACCATGTCCACCCCCTCCGTCCTCTCCGTCCACCTCTCCAAAACCCACACCTTCTCCAAAACCACCCAAAAGCGCGGCATCACCCTCCTCACAGGCCTCGGCGTCAAAGGCGATTGCCATCTCGGTATCACTACCCAACACCTCTGGCGCAAAAACAGCACTAAGCCCGAATGGAGAAATGAGCCGAATTTACGTCAAGTGCACCTTATCCAGTCTGAGCTCTTTGACGAGCCTGATTTCCATGGCGATGATGGGAGGCGGGTGGAGCCGGGGCAGTTGGGGGAGAATGTTACGACGAAGGGGGTTGATTTGTTGAAGCTTGGGCGGGGGACGCGGTTGAGGTTTGTTGGTGAAGGTGGGAGTAAATGTGATGGTTTTGTTAAGGTTCTTGATGTTCTCGTTCGCGCGACGTTCATCGCTGTCGTCATCGCTGGTCTTGTCACTAGGACGCTTGGGTCGTTGGCTGTGGGTGCGGTTGTGGTACATCTTACAACCATCCTACTACGACTTTGGCTAGACTACCAGACTCAGCGAGTGACAGGTGTCGCTGTCGTTAAGATTACGGGCATAAGGCAGCCTTGCATGAAGATTAATACATTTCGAGCTGGGCTGAAGGCTAAATGTCTTATCAAGGAAGATGGCAAGCCTGTTGTGAGGAAGGCTGGCATCATGGGTATTGTTGAGGTTGGAGGCATGATTAGACCGGGGATGAGGATTGAGGTTGAGAATGCGGAGGCGTGGGAGGAGTTGCCGGTTTTGCCTTGAAGGCTGAGAGGTGGGATGTGCGACGGAGGTGGGGTTTAAAGGGTTGGAATAGAGAGTTGGAGGTGCATGCGGTGATTTTCCTTTGGGAGAACAGTCATGCCGTGCTGCAATTGATTAGATTCTCGATGAAGTTTGGATAGACAGGCACTCAAAAGTAAACTCGTCAATTATATCGTCAAGGATTTACAATGATTAACTTCGCAAGCACAGCGAACCTCCAAGTATGAGATCCAACCGATTCTCGCCCCTTTACTATGCACCTTCCCTATCCCCACTGACCGATCTCCATACAATATCTTATATCTCATCCTGGAAGACCTTTCATCTTTGTAGCTGTATTTACTTTTCCCTCAGCCTTCCCCACCCCCTCTCCTCCTCTAGAAAATACAAAGATCCAAACAACAACAACAAGCTAAACTCGCCGCCAGCGTCGCGCACAGTCCCCCACCAGCGCCCGACCTTCCCCCACCTCCATACCCTCGGTTATCAGCATAATACCCCTGTGGCGGCTGCTGCTGGTAGTACATGCCCTGCTGCGGGGGGTAGCCTTGCTGCGGTGGGTAGCCCTGCTGGGGATAACCCTGCTGTGGTGGATACCCTCTTTGGCCTTGATAGTAGGGTGGTTGTTGTTGGCCGTAGTAGCCTTGTGCTGGTTGTTGGTAGGGGCCGGCGTCTCTGATAGAGAAATCGAGTCAGTGATGGCTCTTTTGAGACGTGTTGAGGGTGGGAGATAGGTTTCTGGGGTATGGGTGACCGCGGTGGTTTCTTGGCCTATTTGGAAGATGTCTAGGAGAGGGGAGTTGGGGTTGGAGGATACGTACTGATGGGCGGGGGGTGGATAAGCTGGGGTATCCTGGAGTCGGGGTTTAGCTTGGGTGCAGCGAGGTGGGGGTGAGAGTGAGGGCATACGTATTTGTTTGACATGATGTGTGAATTGGGAGTGCGAGTGGAGGGTCGATGAGAAGTCCCAGCAGATGGACCCGATGCGGGGTGGCGGTTGAGGCGCGAGGCTAGAGGATCTGGTACTGGCTTCGTTCGCTGAGCTACAATCGCTGGTGTCCTGGAGGTTCAGAATAAAAAGTCGAAGGTTGAAACGATGGATTTGAAAGGTGTAGAAGTGACGCGTCTCGAGGTCAGGTGGATGAGGCTGTAGCTGAAGCCGCGTCAGTGCTAAGGCGGTGGCAAAGCTAGGGTCAATGTATGGACAAAGAAGGAAAGCTATAATGTCAGAAGTTTGAAGTCAACAATCAAGCAAATGGGCGAGAATGGAATTGTGTGATTTCAATGCATTCGGGGTGGCTAGAGGTCGCCGGAAACTCGTCCTCAGCCGTGAGAACATCTTCACATAACGGAGTGAACTGGACATAAGAGGAGGATGCATGGAACAAGTCTTTTTTGTGTCCCCTTATCTACTGCTCTAAAGCAGCTTCGATCCCAGTGCCTTTAAAAGATGAGACGCCTCAGTAACAACGTCCAATGCTGCTCACGCTGCAAACATGTAGAACGCCAGTCCATCCCTATGGAACATTGGATATCTCAAAAATCTGCTGAGCGCTGTATTTACCCTTCTGTCTTCTTCCTTCGCCATGCTAAATCACATATATTCTTGGTCTGCTTCTCCTTGCTGTGGCCGGTCGCTGGAATCGGGGCCGGCTGGCTGTCATTTGTGTGGTGGATGTTTTGCTTCGACTGGCTTGATGCTCGCGTCTGTGCCTTTCGTGACCCTTTTAGAGCCTTCTCGCGGAGCGGGGTAGTGTTTTCAGTGTGTCGTATCGAAATTGTAGCCGTTGGCTCATCACCTTCTACTGACCTTCCTCACCGGCCTGCTCCCACCTGCAAAAGCCTCCGGATCCACAGTCCTAAACCCACCACTCACCTTCCTACTCCTCTCGCTCTTCTCCCTCCTCGGCGTATCCGAATGCTCTTCAATAACCTCCACAATGTCATCCGGCGGCGTCCTCGGCCTCCTAATCGTCTCCTCAATAACAACCGTCTCCCTTCTCGACTCTCTCCTCGGTGGCGTCCTCTCTCTCGTCCTGCTACTCTGGATTTCAATCACTTCGCTTGCTGTACGGCTCGATGGCGAAGACCGCCTCCTTGGTGACGATCTCCGCGTTGATGTCCTCCGCGGCGACCGCGACTGCCGGCGCACGACAGTCTCTTCTTCGATGACGGATGAGGAGCCCCGCACGTTGCCACCAAGGTTGAAGCATGTGTAGATGAGCCAGAGTATTAGGAGGAATCCGGCTACGGAGCCGAAAACGATGCCGACGACTGCGCCTGGAGTAGGGCCTTGCCCGAGGCCGGAGTAGGTGGCTGGTATTATGGGATTTGCGGTCACTGTGGTTTGTCGTTGGAAGAGCGATGCAAGAGTTCTGGGGCGGAGGGTTCGTGTGGGAAGGAGGGGGGAGTCTGGGGAGGGAAGGCGTGGGGCGAGGGATGGTAGTGAGGGAAGAAGCGAGCGGAGGGCGAGAGGATGTCGTGGTGATGGTGTCAGGTCGGTGGATGGAGGTAGTAGAGGAGGCATTGCGCCAGATATGGCTGTCGCTGTGGGCTCGAGTTGATTGTGGTTTGCGCGAGGTTTTCCTTCTGCGTAGCAATCTGAGCGTCACCACTGACGTGGTGTATTGACGTTTATAGTAGCGGCAGATTCGCGCAGGATGTAGTGAATGCTGAGGTATTAATTACTAACGAGCGACATGAAGCTGGAGATAGAAGGTAGGACAAGGAATGAAACAGTATGTTGTGTGATAGTAGAATGTCAAGGCAACATTGTGAATTTGGGCAGTAACGTGCGTGTTGGGCAGGGCGGATTCTCAGAAGTGCCAAGGAAAATCGATAGATGGCTGGATATGCTCGGCTAAACAACGGAAGGGGCTGGCTGGCACGGTGTCGACAAAATGGTTCGCAATGAGGGGGCCCCTAAGCGAGCCGCCAAGCCGGTCCCTAAAAAGGCCCCGAGAGTAGTTTTTGGCGCTATTTGGGGGATCTCTCGGGGCCGCTCCAGGCTGGCTTCATTGCGAACCGCCGTGGCTCGCCTTCCTTTTCAACGCGGACCATGCACCACGGCTCACACGGATGATTACGGAGCACATCGGATTCTAAGGTAGCTTTGCCCAAAACCGTGGGGAACCTAGCCTTGCTAGCACTCCTTGGATGGTCCCTTACCTCCCATACAACGCACTGCATCACTTTAGCTCTGCGCAATCCTCTCAATCGTCGTCCCATGTCCTCTCCCAGTCTCATCACCAGCCTGAACCGCGACCCCAAAAACCCCAACCTCCAACCCCAAAGCCACCCCCACCATCGCCGCACCACCCCAGTTCTCCTCCTCCGGCCTCTGGTTCAATAAACACGTCCCCACAATCTTCAACACAGCTCTCAGCACCTCATCATAAGACGAGATTGCTGATAGAGAGTTAGGTAAGCTAAGATATATCTCGCAAGTACTACCTATGCGTCTGGAGAAGATGGGTTCCCAGATCGATCTGCGTTCGAACTGTAGTATTTGCGCGTGGCCGGTCGTGGCGATGATGAGAGCTGCGACCGTGAGGCAGTCAACGGGATTGGGATTGCGTCGCTGTGGTGTGTAGGGGCCTACTCCGCAGTGCACCGCCTCTATATGAGGAAATGTAGTATTGGTGGTTAGGGTGAAAGGATGTGCGTGAGAAACGGGGAAAGGCAGGGCTGCGGAAGCGAGGAGAAAACCGAAGAGGGAAAGCATGGTGAGTCGATGTGTCTCTTCTACGCTGTTACGAGACGAAAGCCATTTTTGCTATCGCCCCGCGGTTTGACGTACATAAGAACATGGAATCATGCTTCAGCGCAAGGATTGAGAGATTGAAATGTACGTGGAGGATGATATGGTAACGCGCGTTTACTCACAATGCGACATCCGAAGTAGAGGCGCAATTATATCCTAATCAAAACACCAGCGGGGCAATTCACGATAGTACGAGCTTGCTTGCAAGGAAGCTCATCGATTCTGGGGTTGCAGGCCATGACTGTGGAATTTCATTTCACATGTGAAGCAAATTGAGACCGTTCTCTTCTTGATGAGAGCAGAGGTTTCGCACGATCGTCAGTTCTAAGAATCTTCTGCGCACGCTGTTCGAGGGACAGCGTCCCATAAATTGCCATGACGATGTTGAGAATATTCTATCCTAGACAGGCTCGAGGGCGTTCCACCTAATTCCTCGAGTAACTCGTCTCAAGCGCATCCCTGGTGCAGCAATAGCATCGAAGTCTGGCAATGACGGGGTAGCATCCATTTGCACTGTCTGCTCCACACCATACAGGAATTGGTTATTGGTCAAATAGAGACCTAGAAAATGCATCGTATCAGCGGCGACTGACATTAAGTGCAAATCGGAAAAGACGCGGCGAGGGAAGACATCAAATGCAGCTCAGAGATGACGGGCATCATACCAATAGCTACCAATGTCAAAGTATCGGAATTGGTAAAAGCCATAGCCCCTCCATTTGGTCCGAGCGCGAGATATACTGCTGCTTCATAGCCATATGCAGAGACTTGAGTTCCGTTGGGTAAAGTAGCGGTCTCATCGAATACTGTACTAGGAGCAAGCGAATGATGCTTTCAGAGGGTCTGACAACTCAGCCGAAAGCTTACTCTCGCCATTGCCAACAATATGCAGCACCTCATGTAAGATGGTCCCACTGAGGACCTTGTAATCATCCAAAATTCAATCTCTTCCTACGGAGCGCTCCGATGGTGTTGCCGTCGTCGCTTTGGTATCTGTCGAAGGCACTGTTACACATTATGTTCGTGTATGGCAGCATTGCGTATGCAAGGAAGCCGGAAGTGGTACAATTGGAACAGCCGTTATTGGTACCCATGCTGACGGCACTGAATGGGAGTGGATTTCGAGGATCTCTATACGTCATGTCGGAGTCAGCATTGCTACAGATTGCGTGACATGAGCTTGCATCTCGTGACCCGGTCTCCACTGGAGTACATGACTCCGAAAAACCTACCTTAAGCCTACCCACTGACCTGGCGATTGCTGTTGGAGGAAGGACTCACCGCAATAGATTGTTATGACTGGGTCGCTGAAGGATAAGGGTGGTAGCAACGATGACGACTCAGGAGATGACGATGACGATAATAACCAGGCATCAGCTTCTCCTCTCACAAGTGCTCTTCCTACAAGTGCTCCTGCCTCCAGCTCCTCCATCTCCAGCACCTCAGTCGCCCTAGGAACATCGACAGAATACCAAAACTGGACTTTTCCGTCGCCTTCAGTTGATATAGCCGGCGTCACCCAAGCTACCTCTCTGGTATTATTCCCACTTTCGGGACACATAACCCAGAAGTGGTGGCCACAAAGACCCTTCTTACTACGGCGTGAGAAACCATTAACCAATACCTCATCTATTCCCCCTTTTCAAGCCTCCAGAAACTCCAACCCCATGTGAAAACCCCACTACTCATTCCAGCAATCGAGTATCATCTCTACCATTCCTAGTGTACAAAGCCCAACGAGTGTAGCCTCCATGCATTGCCTTTACCCTAATTTCAACATCAACAACGCATTCGAGCTCTCCTGTCTCCTGACAAAACATAGCCCCGAACCCCTTTCTCTAACATCTGCAAGGAATCGACAACCTCGGACTGGCTCACGAAATTCCCTCAACCCAATCCTCCTACATCTGTCTTCAAGGTACAGGAACCTCCCAGACGAAGTATCGAAAGGACGCTGATGGCTCGGCAATTGCAGGCGAAGAAGCTGCCGGATGGTAGACCATTCTGATACCACGAGGTTGAGGTAACCATCTCCATGCGAACCGTCGAAAATGGTTGAAAAGCAGATAGACGATGGTAGATAGAGGGCAAAGCATCGGGTACACTTGCGCTAACGTTGGAGAATTAGAGGTGTCCATCTGATATTTTGTTTTCAATCACGCCAGCAATGCCTGAATGTACTCCATCTCTGTCATTTCGCCAAGGATTTATCGTCGGGTATCAAAATGAGTGATCGCATAACACAACCGCATTAATCCATCAAGCCTACCCAATACCTCAAGCCCACGCCATCCAAAAAAATTGACACACCAACCAAGAAGTTTGATAGCTCTCACCACTTCCTCCCCCTCCACTCTCCTTCCTATGCACCCCCATCGGACTCGTCGGCAGGGGCTTCGTCTCAAAACTCCCCATCTCATGCGCATCCCTCCCCGTCCTCGGATCCGTCCGCGACTCCATCCGGGGTGGAATTATAGATTCCCACGGCCTGGCCCCACCATCCCAACTCTTAGTACTAACGAGGGACTCTTTCGCCCCTGTCGACCCTCGATCGCAGCTTCCTCATCCAAGCGCGAGAAGCCCCAATCTTGGCGTGGAGACACGGGGCTGAGTGTGCTGTCTGTGGCGACGGATTTTTGGGTCGCGGAAACAGTTTTTGTGGGTGGGGCTATGCGGGAGGAGAGGTTGAAGAAGCGGCCGAAGAGGGGACCTGTGGGGGGAAGGGCACTGTAAGTTTTGCTCATGGTTTGGTGGGGGTGTTGGGAGAGCGGAGGGCTTACGCATTGTTGGGAGGCAGGCGCTTAGGATGCCTATACTGGGCTCTACTGATGTCCAGATGAAGGCGTCCTTTAGTTGCCATGTGACGTCTAGATGGTTGATTTTGGCGAGTAGGCTGATGCGGATGATGGAGACTGCGCAGACACTGCAAATGAAGATCAGAATAAGTCCATATGAGAGAACTTTGCCAGGGATGGCGCAATTGACTCACAAGAAGCCCAGGAAGAATATCCCCGTCAGTGTCCACTTCTGTGCCCGATTGGTATGCAGGGTCCAGACCATAGGTATTGGCAGACACAGAATCATGATATCGGTCAGAAGATTGGTGATTCCACTTCCGACGGAGAAATGTACCACGTCCACGCATTTCCGGTTCTGCATCGTGCGGTCCCAGAAAGCGGAAACAGGAGTGCATTGGAATATTGTGCCGAAGAAGACAGCAACATACCAGCAGGCTATTATCGCACTGCAGACATAGAGTGCCCAACGAAATGGTTTCGAGATCCCGAAGTAGCGATAGTAGAGGAGTAGTAGTGAGGCTTTGATGGTGGCGCAGGTCGTGAAGTACAAGATGAAGTTTGCCACGCCATTCTTTGTTTTGCATGAGCATAAAAGTTTCTCCAAGAGTATTGCCTGAATTGAGACTAACCTTTTGGAAAGATGGGAGTATGTCTCGGTTGACGGCAGGGAGATGTCGGCCAAGCCCATATAGAGCAGCATCGAGGGTAACGGTTATATTCTGGCCGTACAGGAATACCTCGTAGCAATGTCAGACAATGTCAAGCACATGTGGGAGCTGAGCGGTACCAAAGCAAGCACGATTGTATAGTCGTCATACGATAACGTAAGCTCTTGAAACAAAGCGAAGTACGACTCCAACGGTAGCAATGACGCTCACGACGGCAATGGAAGCATATATAGCAGGGGCTTCTGATGAAGCAAGCTCGGAAGGTGTGAAGCCTCCATCTGGTGTTGAATTGTAGATTGACATGGTATAGGTGTTGTAGGGCAGCACAAGCTACCAAATGATCCAAGCTTAGCAGATATATAAACGAAAGAGGTGCGGTAGAGGATATGTACCTAAGTGACGAACAAGGTTGCAGCCAGCTGGTGCCCCCCCTCTTCTCTTGATGCATTTTAACTTCAAGTATGGCTACGCCACATCACAAATAAGGTACTTTGCCCACCGTTTCACTGCAAAACTGTGGGGAAGGGCAGGATTTGACACAGATTAAGCTTGTATGTGTCAAGCATTTGGATGCGATGATGCGATGCGATGATGCTAACAATGCTGTGCCGCGCAGCTGGATCAGCGGCCTCTACTGGCCATGTAGTAATTCTGCGCAAATGGTGCAGGAACGGGCAGAAAATCATGGCTCGATTAGAACAAAGTGAGCTTTAGTGAACGGCAACTCAGATTGGGACAGGCGGGAATACTCCTCGGACCTGATGGGGGCAGGCTGGCGCAGGCTGGTGCAGGCTTGCTGAAAGCGAAAACGCGTGGGGCGCGCCAAGCCTTCCCTACCCTTCGCCTCTCGACGAGTGGCCTCGGTTGCCTGACGACGTTCAAAATGGAACAAACAAGCGACGACCAATGACAACACCAATGTTCATTAAAGCGTCAGGAACAGAAAGAGCGGATTGGGTGGGCTTCTACATACTGCGAAAAGAAATTAACAACCTTTTCAGGGACTTGCCTTCCTTTACCATTGTCGCTCTCTTGCTTTATCGTCATCATCAACATCATTCATCATTCATCATCAGAATTGGTGGGAGGAGGGCACCTGTATGGGTATCCAGGTGCGGGCGCTGGACCTGTTCAAGATCCCGTCAACGCCGTACGCCAGGAAGTAGATGTGACGCACCATTGGCTGTATTGTTCTTGGCTGCCTCCTCCGCGCTCTTTCGCGTGTCCTCCATCTCGGCGCGCAAGGTCTCAACCTGCTTGCGCATGACTCGCCACAGCAGTAGGTGATCCAACTCATTCGCCTCATCAGATGCCTCTGGAAGACCGTCAATCTCCTTGCTGGTCCCTTTGTGGGATCCGACGATCATCAGCAGCGAAGTGATGAAACTACGCAGTTTCGAAGTCAGTGCTTTTGTTTCAGGCCGACAGATGAGTTAGGAGCAAACTGCTCGCAAAACGATTATCAAGACTAGAAAGGTGGGTGTCATAACGTACGTTTCTTTGAGGTATGCGAAGCTGAAGCCTTCGGTGATTTCCGCAATGGCCTCGGAAAGCTTGGGTGGGAAGTCAATGTTCTTATTCTTGGCAAGCTTATTTCTCCAGTAATTGCAGTACTTGACCCTCTCGGGCGCTGCTGGAAGGGCGAAATGATATTTGCGATCGAACCGGCCTGGGCGCTTTGAGATGCCGGCATCCAGTCTCTCCAAGTAATTGGTACTTCCCAACATCATGAGTCCCTCGTTCGATTCTAAGCCATCCACTTCATTGAGAAAGAAGCTCTTGACTCGATCCGTGATCAGGCTGTCTAGGTCCTCAAAGATGAGGAGACATGGAGTGGACTGTCTTGCTTTGGTAAAAATTTGGCGGATGGCATATTCTGGGCCATGGCATCCAGCCAAAGACTTGACATAAAGCGTCGGTACAGGGTCCGAGCGGTTGTATAGAGCATTCATAAGGGCCTATAAGAATCTCGCAGTCAGTATAACCAGTTATGAGTTCCGAGCATTGGTCATAAGAGAGTTATCGAGAGCAGATAATGGGCAAAAGCCACTGTCTGCCCTGCCTGCTTCCAAGACTTGGCGCTACGACGCAATGCCCAATCCAATTTAGGACAAGATCCCCTGAAAAGCTACATACCTTGATGGAGATTGTCTTTCCATTACCAGGCAAACTATGGGCCACTTAGCTAATTATCCTGCCGGAATTAGGATTCAACGAACCCATGAAATATGATGCCTCGTTTCCAAGGAACTGCGAATTCTTTGTAGTCGTCTCTGCAGTCGAAGAAGCCCTCAACATCTTTGACAAGCTGGTCCTTCATATCTGGATCCATGATGACATCGTCCCAAGACGCATTTTGGACGGAAGCCCAAAGATCCTTGTTTTTAGTCCACTGCTCTTGATCGAAGACGAGAACCTCCTCATGGACATTGCTACTCCATTGCATAGCGGCAGTAATGAGCTCATCCGTGGGTTTGCAACGGCCATTGACCAGCTCATGACCACGTTTATGCAGCACGTAGTTATTCTTGACAGTCCCAAATCCTAGCGGAAAACTAGCCTTGTACACAATGAAGTCCTCATCGTTCCAACGGTAGCTGAACTTTCCGAAGTGTATCTTGTCGTGCATTAAACCTGGCTTGTTAGAAGTTCGATCTTTGGCAGGGGAGTGCATCCGCCATGCAGAGAAGGAATCCGTGCTGGTGTCCAGCTCGGCGTGAGCGTGTCCGCCTTTTGCGAAAGATAGGATACCGGTGGCATCTGGCGTCACGGTCACCTCGTAATTAGGATAACGACCACGAAGAGCGGTGACTATTGCCGTCTCGGTAGAGATGGCGAGGCCAGAATTGTGCTTCGCGTAGTCTTCGTACGCATTTGTAGCTGCCTTGCTAGTTGCAAAGGACTCGTCCATCTTATCTGTGGATGAGGATGTGCCGTTTCTCATGGTGTGTTGCGGAAGATGGAATTGAGGATTTGAAATTCTTTCAAATCACGAGACTTGAGGATCAAAGAAGCACTTGTCCACTCCTCCATTTTCGCCATACGTAGGACTTATATAAGATGCTGCGAGGCTATGCTCCGTTCTTCACCGCCCCGTTCGTGGGTGGATATCTAAAGTAGGCAGCCGCAGCTGCAGCGCCTGTGCGTCAACCTACGGCCGCAATCACCGTGGCTCATGGTTTCGAGCCAATGGCAGAGAGGCTGAGTCGTCAGCTGAGGAGTTCAGATAAGAAAAGCTAAAAGAATGTGCAATGTTGTCGGATCACGAATTTTGAGCCGGCTGAGCAGCTTTTAACCGCAAGGCGCTAGCCTAAAGCGAATTCGAGGGCATCCGCAGCTTTTTCGACTCACACCTCCTCACATCACTACACCATGGACAATCTCGATCAAGAAAAGGCCAAGGTCCTCGCAGATGCCGAGAGAGATCTCGCTAGACTATGGCGCGCATGGCGAACCATCCACCAGATGTGTGCAGACAGAGTACGTAGTGTACACCTACCTATTTCTATGTCACAAAGCTAACACACTCTGCCAGGGCTACGAGCTATCAGAGGAGGAAATCGGCATATCCCTTGACGAATTTCGGGAACGATTTGCAGACGCCAGTGGCTCTCCTGAGTATGCTTTGCCCACTACACCCACCAGCACACTCTATAGCTGACTGAGCCCACAGCCGCAAGAAGATGACTACTTCCTTCAAACCCACCACCGCAATGATCCAAAAGTACACCCCCCTCCCCACCGCAGCCACCCCCGAGCCCCTCGCCCAATGCGGCACCATCTGGATCGAGTTCTGCACCGAGCAATCAATGGGCGTAAAAACAATGCGCGCGTTTGCCCAGCACCTCGGCCAACACAACTTCCATACCGGTATCCTGGTCACGCAGTCACCTCTTACATCATCAGCGGCCAAAATCATACCCGCCGCCGCTAAAACCAATAATAATATCATCGAAACGTTCCAAGAGCAAGATTTACTGGTCAATATTACACATCATGAGCTAGTGCCTAAGCATGTACTGCTGAGTCCGCTGGAAAAGCAGGCGTTACTGTCGAGATACAGGTTAAAGGAGAGTCAGTTGCCGAGGATACAGACGGGAGATCCGGTGGCGAGGTATTTGGGGCTAAGGAGGGGGCAGGTAGTGAAGATTATCAGGAAAAGTGAGACTGCTGGGAGATATGCCAGTTATAGGTGGGCGATATGAGAGAAATAAGACTGAGACCTGCTTGCATGACATCCTCTGGAGCCTAGGAATGAAGGCACTACGGAGAAAAATGAGGAGTTTGAAAAGGCATGCCTTGCTGTTCTTCAGCCTGAAAAAGGGCTGGCACTTGCTTGTGAAGAAGCAGAATGGACCTACGGAACGGTTTGAAGCCATTTGAGTTGGAGGCCCAATGCTTCGATATGATACGAATGGAGTTTCCAAATTTGTGACTATTCCTCATGCTAATGTGTGACTCTATTGACTAAATTCACCTTTGATGCAAGCCAAATCTCGATCTAAGAATTGGCATGCCTTACGTTTCACTTCCAACCAATCAAACCCTCTGCTGAAAAGGTCGCGTTTTGACTTACACAGCTCAAACAGGTCTAGCTCACAACCCACTAGAACTAGCTTCAGGACCCTGAAACTCAGTCACGAGATAAAGTAAACAAAACGAACCTCCCAGCTCTCACAACTCCTCTCATCCACACCATCACCCAGAAAATCTCAAAACCCACAAATCAACCAAACATCTCCTCCACCCTCAAATCCATCATCGCCTTTAACAAAATGGCGCCAGCCTCTCAGGTATGCACGCGCGCTCCTTCTACTCGTGCGCATTTTCGTCTCACTCACTAACGAAACACGCGCAACGCAGACACCCCTCCAGAAAGCTCACCTTGTCAGGGCAGAGAAGAAAAAGAAGAGAGATGAGATCAAGGCGAAGCGCCTCGCGGTCCTGGCGAAAGCTCGTGAGAAGAAGCGCGCAATGAAGTAGAGACAGCGCGGACGGGCGAGATGGACATCAGAGCGCGTTGTGGAGGGATACGAATTGCGTAAATGGTAATACGAGGAGGATGGGTTTTCGAATTGGCAGGCGATCTATCAACCTGGATACGCGACTGCGATTGGAAGTGCGGAAATGGGACTGTGGAAAACGCGAGGCGTTGAGGTCTTGCTAGTCGTACAGCAGTGATATCCAAATTTCAAGGCCTTTCGAACATCTATCTTACAATTTTGCTTTCTCTTTCACGTCATCTCTGACTTCTGTACCTTTGTCTGCGTTCTTAGATTGATCCCTCAGTACCCGACGCAGAATCTTGCCAGACGCGCTTTTTGGAATGAATGGGACGAAATCGATGCCTCCGTCTACGTGCTTGTGCCTTACTTTCCTCTCTTTCACGTACTGCTTCAGCTCTTGCTCAATCTCTTTACTGCCTTCCAGTTCTCCCTTCAGCACCACGAATGCCTTTGGTATTTCTCCGGAATAGTCGTCAGGCGTTCCCATCACCGCGACGTCCTCGACCTTGGGATGGCCAAGCAGAAGATCCTCGAGCTCGGCGGGCGCAACGCCAATTCCCTTTACCTTGATCATTTCCTTAATGCGGTCAGTGATGGTAAGCATACCCTCTTTGTCGATGATGCCTTGATCGCCAGTGTGTAGCCAGCCGTCGTTGTCGAAAGTATCTTGTGTGGCTTTGGGGTTATTGAGATAGCCCATCGTGATCTGTGGTCCCCTTGTCAAGATCTGTGGTGTTTAAGATTAGTGGCCAAAGAGGCGGTGTTTCGTGGTAGCTTACCTCGCCGGGTTCGTTCAACCCGAGCTCCTTCCCATTTAGATCGATGACCTTGACTTCGGTGCTTGCGCATATTGTTCCTACTGTGTGACCATATTTGTAGTCGTATTTGCCGGGCGGGTGCGCGGTGATGCACGAGCAGGATTCGGTCATGCCATAAGCTGGTAATACGGTCAGTACCAGTTCTGTTACAGAGCAATTCACTTCGTACCTTGCTTGAATTCGGTCTGTGGGAACTTCTTCTGCAGCAGATGGAGAATCTCTTCTGAGAGCGGAGCAGCACCAGTGGAGAAGCGCCGCATGCAAGACAGGTCGTATCTATCGACCAATGGGTCTCGTACGAGCCTGATAAGGATTGGTGGTACCAGCAGCAGCTCTGTGAGTTGGTACTTGACGACCGTATCAAGGAGATCCTTCATTGTAAAAGCAGGCAGCATGTACACTTCCGCATTGATGGAGATAGGAAGATGGAGGGCATGGACAAGTCCAGTGACTTCATGTTGTGAGCCAGCAATTCACTTGGCCCGTTTGCTTGTAGACTTACTGTGGAATACCGGGAGTATTGCCAGTATCTTCTGCAAATCTGGCGGTGTGATCAATTGGACCTGTAATACTTGCGCAATAACGTTCTGATGAGCGATCATGACAGCTTTCGGTAGCCCAGTAGTGCCAGAGCTGAAGCTCAGGAAGGCACAGATATCCTTGTTCTTCTTCCCCTTTGGAATCTTGAAACTTGGTATTTGACCATCCTTCCCATATGACTTTCCAATATCGAGAAGCTGCTTGATTGTGATAAAGCCATCTAATTTACCCTCCAAGAGAAAGACTCGCTCCTTCGGTATGCCAGCATTCTTTGCAGCAGCCGCTGCAACTTTCATTGAGCTTGGTACTGTCATGAGGAACTCGGCGCCGGCTTTTTGGAGGGCATAGGTCATCTCTTCGATGTTGTACGCAGGGCTTGCGCCACTCACGACTCCGCCTAACGTTTGCAGCCTTCGTAAGCCCCGTAATCAGAGAACAGAGAATGTGAGGTGGGCATAGTTCTACCGGCTCGTAACGTTCCCAGCTATAGAGCAGACATCGTCAGCCACCGAGCCCATAGAGCTGTTGATAGACAGTCCATACCATCGCAACAGGGTACCAGATATTATTGGGGCTGAACAGCGCCACAGCATGCCCTTCTCTCAACCCATATTTCTTGACCAACGCCGTCGACAGGTAGGTGGTGGCTTCCCGCACCTGGGCATAATCGATGCGTTCGCTGGTAAGAGCATTGCTATAGCCGCGCAGCGCAGAGGAGGGGTGCTTATTGAGAACGGAGGCCGGAGAGTCGAATAGCCAGTCCCAAATACTGATGTCTTTTGGAAGGTTGACATCCGGCTGCGTGGACTTAAAAGGCATGATAGATGTCAGCGAACGATCTCGGATGTCTCAACCGCCAAAGTGCAAAGCAATACAAAAGCCAGAACACTCACCAGCTACAGGAGCTGTAGGCACGTAGCGGACCGCCTAGACGTCAGAGCTTTGGTGTATCTTTGCCGTTGTGGGGATGGCATTTGCGGGGAAGGTCCGGGGCTGAGAGGCGCTACCGATTTCTTTCCCTTGCGCCTATTCTGAGCATCCTCTCACGCCTCCAGTAATGGCATTTCTTTCCTTGCCTCCCAAGGCTGGACGGAGGCCGCTGAGGATGAGGCATGGGCAGAATCAATTGGCGCCATTAGAGGCGCATACGTAAAGGATCACGTGACTACGGAATCTGGAAGGGTCTGCCGGAGAGCTGAAAGCAGAAAAATATCTGCAAGGACCTGGGCTCAAGATATGTAAGGGAAAACAAGTTGGCATTGGAGGGCTGCAGACTTGGCGAAAGGGAATTAGGTGTTCGAGTTGAGAAGCGATTAGGTAGTTCTAAATTGGTCTGGAGTCATTCCATTCAAGAGATCGCGTCGACTTATCTCAAGCGTTGACGAGTGCTATTTCCACTCTTTCTGCGATTGTGAGCTAAAGGTTCAATCTATATGTCGCTTAAGAAGACTGATAAATCACCTATATACTGCTCAAGATCACTACTAAACACGCGAGAGCTCACCCAAGATATCTGGTAGATTACTCGTATTTTACTCAAGTTACTGAATTAGTAACCTGTTTACTGCTTGAGTTGAATAGTAAATTACTTGTATCTACTCAAGATGCTGGACTAAGAGAGGGACCCAGAGGTGGTAGGTTGTGGACAAAAGTCAAGGTATCTTGAAATTATTCTGCTCTAGATATGTATATTTTACTAACAATCTAACGTTGGGTAGAGTGACGAGAAATCGCTTTAAGTAAGATACCGCAAATATGCGTACGCTGCGGGATGTATGATGAAGTGGAAGAGCCTTCTATATCACTTCGAGCAATTGGCCACAAAGCAGAAAGTGAGATTGGTGACCCCGGCTGTGCAGCATGTTGAGGGATGAGGTGGACAAGAGCGGTCAAGTACACTATTGGAGGGATCAGCGAAGACCAGGCTTGGTGTCAGGATAAGTGACAGTCTTGGTCGTGAGATTAATCGATTCAAGCGCAAGTTCCCCTCGTAGGTGGCAACATTTTGGGTTTCAAGCTCATTCAAAAGTCAAAGACGGTGTAACAGCGACTGATCTTGAGCGGAGCTAGCCATTGTTCTTTGCTCCTGAGAAGACTTTGTGCTGCGCGTTTCGGGCTCTGTAGCCCTCGCAGCTGCCATCAAGTATGAGACTGGTAACAGACGAGAGAAGCGGTGGGAATTTATTTGTCTCTCTAAACCTGCCTTTAGTTGATTACGAAATAATCAACTCTGTTCATAGCCTAAAGCATCATGAGTCTATCATATTCTGCCTATCATCCAATTCCTATAACTTGAAGCCACCCGGTACAAGCTTTTGAAACACTTGCTCGGGGTCGTACTTTCTAGAAGTTTTACGCAGGACCTCAACATTGTCCTGCCCATAGGAGCCAATGACCTGCACATTCGGAGTCAGTGTTAGTCTTTTACGAGAAAACTTGACGAGATCTTCTTACGTCTTGAGTGGGATAGGCGTAGTTCATGTAGAGAAACGGCTTGAACTGTCCTACCGACTTCGTATACTCATTGACAGTCTCAATATACTTCCGTGCAGTTGCCTCAATGATGGCATCATCCTCATCAGCATAGTACTGAGCAGCGAAGTTCGTCCCTGTAATACAGTCAGTCCGCTCTGGTCCCATCAAGTACTGAGGAGGAAGTGGTAAGTACAGATCAGGTCGCCATCTGCCGGATCAAGCCCAAGCACATTTCCACCATTTAACGCAGCCTTGCGAGTAGTTGCCTTGGATATTGGCTGAAAGACGTTGGAGAAGGTGAAGTTGCCATCTCTTGTTGTGATATTGCTGAAAGTCACCTGAGCTAACTCAATGACTTTTGCTAATATCGTTGCGTTGTTGGCGAATATGCCTGTTGCCCAGACGTATCTGCCTCCGTTGCCAATTCCTAGAAGAGATGCGTCAGTCTCTGAGAAGACTCAATCTGTGAATTGGATACAGGCGTACCGGTACCAGCCTCAGTGGTCAGGTTCAACAAGTCGGTAATACGCAGATCGTTAGCGATCTGCGGCTGTATATCGGTCAAATTCTTGAAGATGGTAGGATACGGCTACGGCTTCGTATACGTAATGATGGCTGCAAGGGCAGTTTCACCAGTAGCGTTGTACGCATGCACACTTTCGATGGAAGCAAAGTCGTCGAATCCAACCCCGGAAGCAGTGGTGAAGTTCGGCAAGAATTCCAGCTGTGTCCTGGAATTATTGATTGGCAGAACAAGAAAGCCACCCCAGAATGTCCCTTGCTCGTAGGTCTTGTAGTCAAACCTAGTGACGATGCCGAAGTTGTTACCGCCGCCTTTCAGAGCTTTGAAGAGGTCTGGGTTCGGTGATGCGTTCGCGTTAACGACTTTGCCGGAAGCGAGGACTACCTATACTACGATCAGGAAGCCGAAAGGAAATGACACATGTGTACAAGAAGGACAATCAACCTCAGAATTCGCAACATTGTCACAAACGAACCCATACCTTGGAGCGAACCAAGAATTGCCACCTGCGAATCGTGTCAGTCCTTAGTAAACCTCACGGCCGGCCACGCTGGACTTACCACCGAGCGTCAAACCCCCAATCCCCACATCAAAGACACGCCCGCCAACGACCGTCAGGTTCATCGGATCTAGCTTCGAATAAATGGCTCCCCAGCGGGAACCTCCACCAGCAGACGTGATGTTGCGGTCCGCTGAAACGGTGACATGGGTAAAGGAGCTTGAATCAAGGGTCACACCACCCGGCTCATTTGCGGCTCCAGCCCACCACATGTGACCGGCGCCTCGCACAGCAAACTTGCAGTGGAGTTTGGCAAGCTCTTGGGCAGCGATTGATCCATCAATCGTGGTTCTGGGGGTCACTCTGCAAGCGGGCATCACCTCTTGCTCTTGGACTGACCAGTAACAACGGTTGTGGCATCCTGCTCGGTATCGTAGACTTGATATCCCAAAAAGGAGACCTGGCTGCCGAGCTTGGCTTCTAGTTGAGCACACTGCATTGACTGGTCAACGATGTACCATGAAACAGAAAGTAGGAGGTGCTTACGCAATCGGAGGCCCGATTGCTGGACTTCATCCCAAAAGCTTCATTGTCACTGATGGAAGCAATTTTGGTAATGTCGGCGGATATTGTCCCAACAAGCAGCAGGAGAAAGAAAGTTGATAACATGATCATGCTTTATGTAAATGAGACTGGATTCACAGGCCCTTTTTGGGACACAAGGGGGTCTTTGGATAGATTAGAAGGGAAGTGGAAATAGAGCCTTATATATAAACCACAATGCTTTGCAGCAGGGCTAATCCGCCCGTCCGCGACGGACTCACGCATCCGCAATGGCCAATGGCCATCATACCTCGAAGCAGTGTCATCGAATATCCATAGCAAATGACCAATGTTGTTAGTTGCAGTGGGATCTCATGCAGGGAAAGCAGGCGGTTCGTCGACTAAAATCGAACCGCGCCATTCAAGAGTGCCTCGAAGAAGCTAAAGTATGATAAAGAGCTCGCAACAGCTTCTCAATGTGAACTGCCGACTTCAATTTCGGAACATCCGAATGAATCATACAGCAGGCAAGCTGTTGAATTGGCTGACAATTATGAGGGTCGTAGAGCCCGAGTATAACAACAAACGTGTTCGCAAGAGCGAACAATCGAATATTACAAGCTCAAATTGAATCGTTATCAGGTGTTGAGTAACTCTAGAAAAGGTCAGATATCACTATTTGGTGCTTAAGTCGAACGCGTTTCGCGCGTATTGGGGCTCAAGACTGCCACTTATCTTGACAGCCAGCCTAACAGATGTTATCATTAGCATTTTGCGCATGGTTAACGTACCGTAGCAGTAGCAATCAAAAGCAAGAATTCGAGGGAGGGCATTGTAAAAGCGTGGGTGCATTGCAACAATCCAATGGTTTGGAACCAGGAACTTTTTGCAACCGCTTGTTGTCTCATTTTCATGGCCTCGCGCAATTCTTGTCACATATCTTCATCATTCCTAAGTGTTCGTAGCGTCCAAGACCCTTCTCGTCTTATCATCCCTCTACTTCGTATATAGGACTCCATACGTCTCCTTCGTCTGCCTGAAAATGTCTTCTTCCCACCCCTCCCCCACGTTCAAGATACCAATGTCATCCCAACACGCCTGTACTGTACCCCCAATGTTCTTGAAAAAGCCTTCCAGCCCACCCACACCATCTCCGGCGTGGTAATTGTCGAAGATGCCTGCAACCGCCCACCGTGGTCCCATACTGCTCGTCATGAGATCGTCCATATCTTTTACAGAGGCAACTCCCTCGTTGACTAGATGTATAGCTTCCCGCAGCAGAGCGAATGCTAACCTATTCGCGACAAACCCCGTCGTCTCTTTCTTCAGCACAAGAGGCATTTGGACTGTGTCCTTCCAGTACTCCATTGTCCGGGCTATAACCTCTTGGTCTGTGGCGGGCGAGGGTACGATCTCTAGCAGAGGCATGATGTGTGGAGGATTGTAAGGATGAACAACGATCAAGCGAGAGGGATCCTTCATGTCGGCACATTGGATTGAAGCTGGTATACCAGAGGTTGAGCTCCATAGCAGAGCTTTGGAAGGGCAGTCTTGCTCGACTTTAGGCCAGAGACTTGAAGGAGGCATTTTCTGGACCTTGCTCTTGGATGATGTCCGCCTGTGAGACAGCCTGGGCGAGATCATTGTGGATGACCACCTTATCCAGAGACCGTCCGTCTATATGGACCAAGTAGGCATCGTCTTCATTTTCGTAAGCTTGCATGGGATGTATTTTGGAAGGGTGCTGAGGACGTGCTCTTCTATATCCGGCCGGGAGTCATGAATCGTTACTCGTAGAGGGTCCCTCACGTATTTAACGCCATGGTCCAGATATAGAGCTGCGAACGAGAGGCCAATGGTGCCTGCACCAATGATCGCGATGTCTAAACCAGGGCGTCGAGACATGGTGGTTTGGCTGGGATTGCTCGCGCTTGCGGCAAACAAGGCCCTTGCCGCTCAGAAATCTTGAGGCTTCCCATCTTTCTCTTCTTCCATTTCACATTTCGCTCGCTCAATTTGAGGAGAAATAGGACTCTTTACAGCCTGTCGCCTGCGGGCGTATGTCCGCGTGTCGAAAGCTCTGGATGGCGGCGATAGAAAACTTCAGCTACATGGCCTTCAGGTAGTCGCGCCTGTGCGCATACTTCAAAACAATGCTCCATGTCCGATATCCGAAGATGGGGCCCTGGATTTGTGAAGGTAAGGGAGGCACCGAGCCGCTACGTTATGTCCTTTTAAACGCTAGAAGATTCTCTTTGTGCTAAGTGCATTGTTTACATTCTGTCTACTGTCGTCGACGAGCACTTCAAGAAGCACGCAAGAATGCTTGAAGCATATTACGCAGTAGTTATACCGTTTCTCCTCCTCACATCAATATGCCTTGCAGCAGCCGAAGAACCTCGGTGTGACCTAGACTATGGCAGCCCCAGCTACAATGACTGCCGTGATCTTGCGCTGCAATTATGGGACGGCTGGCCGGGGAATTTTGGTGACAACAGAGAGCACCTTTTCTCCGTACGAGGTGCTACAATTCCTGGTTGGGCGCCTGCGATCATCTCACGCAAATATCTTCCTATATTTGCCATTCAAGGTCAGTCACTAGATCTCTACCAACAGTCGCCACATCCTATAGCAATGCGCGCTGACCATCTGTGGCCCACGAAAGGCACCTGTAAAATGTCATTGACGGCGATCCAGTTGTTTAATGGTTCCATAACAATTGACACGGCATATGTAAGGTACCTTTTGCTATCTTTCATTGGCTACTGTATACCCTGTGTTGGCTCCGCAAGACTTGGTATGCGAGTGGAATTTGGGTTTTAATTGCAATTTTAGCGCGTTTCTCCGTGCTTCAGTCTCTGACTCCAGGACATAATAGTGGCAAGATATCTGGTATGCAGCCACTACCACTGTTCTTGGCTGCGTCACAAATCCACCTGCTGTGGGAGGCCACATTCATACAGGTAAAACTTGCCCCAGCTGATATCGGTATTTTGGCCAACGACCTCTATGTCAATTCTCTGAAATCACGGGACGCCGCTGATTTTGAGGACAATAGGATACCGTGACTCACTGATACTAACAGTTTACGCACCCGGGTCTAGATATGCTACCTCCGTACAAGATGTACTCCAACAAGGTGGAGTTCCGTGCTCCCAAGAGGCGTTATTCTCAACTACAGCAATAGGGGCTACGGAAGACAGTACTGAAGCAGTAGCGTGTGAATTCTCTGGTACTGATGCGAGCACCAAAGGACCTGATGAAGGCCAAGATATCAACACAACAGCAGCACCAAAATCCTCCAAGATGCCGGATTCTGCGATCATGCCCATTTCTTCAGCAGCACCTCTCGCGCTAGTGGGATACCCATGTAATTGCACTAATAGCTTCGCGGCCTGCTGTCCTAGGCCCCTGAGTGTCATGAATGAAACACAGCCGTCGATTTTTGGGGCTTCAAAACCAGCTACTCTACAGTGCTGCAACGCAACGACAGGCCAGATTCAGCTTGGAGATAGCAGCAACAAAAGCGTTTGTTTGGAACCGGGTACAGAGCCAGGCGCCAGCTCTTGATCGTCAGGCAACCTATCAGAAAAAATGGTAATCTTCAGGGCTGTAGAGCGCCGAACTCGCCAGAAAGCTATGCAAAGGAGTGAAGACTTGGTCCACAAGTACTTAGCCCGAGTCGTTATCGGGTAGCTATTCTCTTCACAATGGGCTTGAAACCCAAGTATGTGCCACAATTGACGCCACTGGTAACATAGCTGTCATTTATTATTGACACTCAGCCTGCCGTGCTTAAATTCTTTGGTTGGACATCCAATTAGTCGCACACGTTCTGCAAGAGGACATCGAGCGATCCAAAAATGGCGAGATGTGGACGAGATGGTCAATGTACATACAAATATCCGATGTGCCACTACGATTTGAGTGGGCTTTTCGTAAGGCGTCCTCCGAATGGCGTCGTTTAACCAACGATCAAAGGTTCCCAGGAGACCGTTGAGTCTTTGACCGAAATACGCATAATCGAGCTAGCCACCGAACGCTATTGGATCATTCTATATCATGGTGTCGGTCCAGAGGATGATGAGTCCTGACCGAGAATTTGGTTATTCGGCCACAGAGCACCCCCACGCGAAGATGACTCGCTTGAGATGTCAAATAGCGTTATCAAGCCCTTTCCGGGCGTAGCGGCCCTACTTAATTCAGAGGCTTAACGGCCATTCTGGGCCAATGCCACACTGTGGTAAGCCCGCTATCACAGTTGGACCCGATAAGTGCCGTCTCACGAGACTTTATTGCCATGCTTCACCTCTTCTTTTTGCTTACACAAATATCGCATCTGTTAACAATTTAACCCCAAGCTTCATCAATCATTCAGCCATCTATTCGAGCTGCAATCTATCCATCGAAGAAGAATCGCATTGTGAGTGAGCAGACCTCGGCGCTTTCGCGGAGATAACCTCGAGGACATGGTCCGAGCTTCCCTCGAGTCCACGCCAATGCGACATACAAAATCTACGCTCATACGATCATCAACGGCTTCATAGCAAGACACCTGATACTTTACAATCACGCTCACCCCTCTACGGAGGCTGGTGGGCGTTACCACTTACTGACAATGCTCGTCCCACGCGACCTCTACTCGAGTCCGCCTGCGCCCAAAGACAAGGTACGAGATAATCCAACTCTCCTCACGTCATGGTGGTGTACGGGATTTGCGATCGCAATCATATTGGTACGCCTAGCTGGGCGATATATAAGGACGGAAAGGCTGTTTAGGGAAGATAAGATCATGGCCTTAAGTCTGATACCGTTGCTGGCAAGAATGGGACTGGTACATTTGGTCCTCTTGTGGGGTACGAACAATACGAATACAGCTGGATTGATGGCATTGGAAATACAACATCGGGAGATTGGAAGCAGGCTTGTCCTAGGTTCGAGGATCTTTTATGCGATGTTGTGAGTCGGCACTTCCTCTCAACGAGAAGTCAAGCCTAATTGTCGATGAAGCTTATGGATCGCCAAATTCACCATCTCCGAATTCCTCAAACGCCTCACGAGCCATGTCTGGAAACGATCCTATGAGATCGGTCTGCAATTCATTCGCTGGTTCCTTATTGTGACATTCTTCGCTGTGGTCATCGCGACTCTCGCCGAATGCCATCCTTTTAATCACTATTGGCAAGTCATACCGGATCCTGGAGCCAAATGTCGTCAGGGCAATTCTCAGCTCATCACGATGGGTGTAAGCGATGTTATAACCGATTTACTTATCGTTGGATTCCCTATACCAATCGTCATCAAATCGACAATGGCTCTACAACGGTAAGCACTCACGTCTCACGACTTCACCCTAGGTATTAGCTGACACTTTTCAGAAAAATCTCCCTTGTTCTACTCTTCGCTCTCTCGCTTATCCTAGTTGGTATCACCGTCTACCGCGTACAAGGCGTCATTCAACGCCATTACGATCAACAATTTCGATCGCTCCTCGCCTCCCTCGAAATTCTCGCCGCAGCAGCGGTCTCAAATTCGCTCGTCCTCGGCTCCTTCGTGCGCGATCGCGGCGCAAAGAAACAGCGCTTTCGTTTCGGCAGCACCGGCGGGCACAGTAGTTTGGATAGGTCAACGACAGCACCACGCCGGGCTATCACAGCGAGGAATTGGGGCAGCGATGCGGATTTGGTGGGGGATCTAGGGATGAGTCTTAGCCCGGAACTGATCGAAAAGCCCTCGAGTATACCGCGTCCCGCCCTGATAGCTACGCCTCTGAGGCAGGAGGCAAATACGATTCCAAAAGACCCGATAGATAGGACCTGGGCCTTCCCCAACAGAGCTTCGGCTGAGACAGACGAAACGGACATAAAGTCCCCAGCACCAGTCCACGATATACAACCTAGCCCAAGCGAGGTCCCAGCAACTCCGAAAGGCATGTCCTTCTTCGACGTCGGCGGCCTTCTAGGAGGGAACAACGACCCACGATTACCCCACAGAAACTCGGTAGCATCGTCCTTGCCCTCTCGTCATCTCCAGCCGCATGCAGCGACACCCGCAGGACACTCAAGGAGAGGCAGTCATGCCTTGTTACAAGATATAGGTGGCTTGCTGCCACCTTCGCCTCGAGCCGTGACGCCCCAAGCTGCGGGACCTCGCCCAGCACCAAGTACCGCTAACTCTGGTCTTATAGAGGCATTGCAATCTACTCCGCCAAAAACTGCACGGAGAGCAGCAGCGCCCGCGCAAAGGCAGAGACGCGGATCTCCTGGATTGCAAGATGTTGGCGGTTTACTATCTTGAATACTTATATTTGCTTCTATTTTGCATATGATCGTACGACCTGGGTGGTGAAAAGGCCAAATGTTGTATTTGTCTTTTTGTTTGGCTGATTGGCTTGTCTGGAAAGCAAGGTGTTCGGCGCTCCAACAGCATCGGGTTTACCTCGAGTCAGACTTGTGCGGCAGAGAATTCAGATAATGATGATATGCACACGTATCCGGGACAGGCGTGACAGCTAACCTTTCCGGGGTGTATTGGAGGGGACTATACCTATGGCAGTATATTAGCACTTTTGGTTAAGCAAATCATGCTTTGTTCATCGTTCCCCAGCCAGAGACGTCAGCAGCGTCATCGGCTCTGGCAGCCCCCTCAGGAGACTGATTTTGCATTTAGAGTTCGTTACCTCGCATTGGGGTGAGTAACTTATTCAGAAGTGTAAGAAGTCCACGATGAGCCGCTTTGCATGGATACTGATCTGGTCAGTAAGGCATTTACACGAGCCCGGATCGAACGGGATTGCGCAGCTTTTTACGATATTCACCTCTTCTCCTTGACCCAAGTCCAATTACCTTTTTGCACCTTGCAATGCTCATGGGCTACGTCCGAGGGCATTTGCCTTTGTTCTGAGGTGTCTATTTGCGAAGCTTCAGCTCTAATCCCGAGTATCATGCCTCTTGGGCTGGACAACCTTTGCGTGAGGTTGAAAGATGTTTGCTTACAAATACAACTTCTGGTCGACATGTTGACTCTGTCTTCTCAACTTTGACTGGTCGTTCTGAAACGCAAACGTGTTTCGATATCTTCTACACATAAATCATAACAGAATTGTTAGAAGGAGTCACTGGCTGATCTTCCAGCTGGTATATAAAGCTGGTCCACAATCACGGGATAAGACCTAATAACGAAGAGATGCAAAGGCCGGGCCTTATGCTAACGTTCGCGCAACTGCCAGGAAAGATTTACGCAAAGCACGAGGCTAAGGGTCTAAGAGTCAACATCACGTGCACAAATGTCGCGTTGAGCACCCACAAACAGTCGTGAACGACAACTTTGCCTCGACCTTTGACAGCCATCCAACGATAAGCCCCATAGTATCGTACATTGGCAGTGATGCCGCCGTCAGGTCCCAGGCCAGTAGACGCGGGAGTGAGGAGACGTGATGATCGCTATACACCATACACTCTCATCCAGCTAGGCTCTTTACTAAAAGACCATTATGACCTCTATCCGAGCACTGAAAATCAAGACCCAGACTCTTTGGATAGCGACAGCCAAAACATGACCCTCATGGTCCTTATGAGTTTAAGCAGCAACTTGACAATTCTAGAGTCGTCCATTGCCCTCTACAAAAAATTTGACATGATCCTTGGTGGTAAGCGACCCATCCGTATGAACACCAAAGCAAGCAAAACTGACAGTTCGCTGCTCTAGGCTACGGACCTAGCCACCACCAAGGCTTTGTTAAGAGCATCCTCAAAACCATCAACCACTGCCGCCAACACGCCACGAAGCTTAGCACACTGCGTGATCAACAGCAACGCGGTACACCAGATCCTGGCGCCATGGAAGGCACAGCCAACAGGATCTACACCTTCGTCAATGTACGATTCTGGCGTCTCGAATCTGTCGTCAATGAGGGGGTAAACATGGAGAGCAAGGCAGGGATGGATGACTGGATAATGAGAAAGGATGAGGTCCTACAGGAGTTCCTGGGACGCATGACTAAGGAGTTGGAAGAGCTCCGTGAAACTGGAGCTCATGTGATAGAGATTGAGGCCATGACTGCTGCCTACACCATGCGCTGGAAGACTTATGCTGCCCTGACTCCAGAGGAGCTGAGAACTGCGGGTTTGGTGTAGGGGCTTGGCGAATGGCGGCGATCCGGAAGAAGTGGTTTTAAGTGAGCTTGCGTTGGAGACTGAGCATTCAGATTCAGCTTGCCGTGGCAATGAGGATGCTTGCACTCACGACGGACGCTGGTACTAGAGAATACATCCGTGACGGGAAGCTTGCGGGATTGGCTAAGCTTCGCATATTCAGGGCTGCCGCCTTCCGAGTCGCAGACATTACGTATCTTCAAATAGCAATGCTGACTTCAATACCTTCCACAATCTAGTGTTCTACTTGGAACGTTCACTCGTTTGGTACACGGCATTTCGACAGGTGGAAGCAGGCGGGTGATGAGGTGGGAAAGACATGCAAACGATCAAAACATACCATTTGCATGCCCGTTCTCGTGTATATCATCAATCAATTTCTTTTGTACCCAGGGGATCAGGCAGCAGTGCGAAATCATTGTTCTTTCTATAATCAAGCGACAAGCTTGCTTTTGGGTAGGTGAGTATGCAAGATGACTTTTCCAACCACTCGCTTGGATACATGCATTTAATCTTCCCGATGACGATGGCCTTGCACACTTCAGCCGCAATCTTGATTTGCAATTAGATTTGAGTGCGCCTTTTGTTCTTCTAATCCCATTACCATGTGCAAAGATGCCTCACTGCATCTCTCGCAGCTTTTCGATGTCTTTCCCGACTGGTGCATGTGATGCCCAACGACCCGACCATGGATGCCTACAGAATGACGATCTACAAAACCTTTCCACCTGCTTTCCTACATGTTCATTTCACTTTCGCTAATCTTGACTTTACCTCTATACTTGCCGTTGGGGCCTTCAATGGCATACTGTATGTACACACCTGCTGCCTCTCGACGGGGCTGCACGTGCAACACGTATAATGCCAGAGGGAGGGAACATCCGACCCGCGAACGCGGTCATATTCCTGCTATTATGCCAGGACCTTCTTCATCAAATGGCTACATCACTTCCAAGTACTTGATTCGGCCCTCAAACCCCTCCGATGCATTGGTCCGATCTCGAAACACGAGCCGCCCGCAAAGCACGAGGTCCATTTCTCTCAACGAAATCCCCAATAGAAAAGCTCGTGACAACGAAGACGATAAGGATGAAGATGAAAACGTAGTCCTCGTCAAGACCCTTTCTTCCAATGACCGCGATGGAGCCAATGTGCAAATTTTCAATATCGCTGGTAGCAAACTTGCCAAAGACCTTAGTCGCTTTTTGAATATCAACGCCTCTCGAAACAAGGATTCTAATGCAAAGGGAACAAGAGAGGAACAATACCCACGCGGTGAATACTCCTCGCTCAGCGGCGTATATGGTCTCACCACCGCTATGCGGCTTTCATCTTCGCTTTCGCATCTACGAGAAATCTTGCAGATCTACCGCGATTATGATTACTGCAGTCGAAGTGCGCTCCCCCAACCCCAAAGCCCCCCCTAACTTCGCACTGACAGCACAATTTTGCAGACACATTCCGTCGTGATCGCCATGACGACTTCTATCATATCATCCACGACGCCATCACAACTATCTACAACGACGCCCAAACCCTACGCGCATGGGCGCAGGAATCCCTTAGATACGAATATCCCTCGATACTAGCACTCCAAATGGCCGACAGAATCGTCAAAGAATGGGTGAATCACCACGAATGGATTGAACACCGGTCCAACGAAAGGCTAAAGGGCTACGATATCTTTGATGGATTGTTGTGGGAGCATAGGAGAACAGCGTGTATGCGAGTGGCACGGAATATGTTGAGGTTGATGGGGGAGGAGGATATGGAGGAGTGTGCGGATAGGAGTGATGAGATGGTGTGGGATTTGAAGAGGGAGTGGATCGCGGATGGGAGTTTAGGGCCTCAGGAGGTTGAGAAAAAGGGGTGGGCGTGGGTTCGTGGGGGGGAGTATTAGGTGTGTGGCTTGTGGGACAGGTATTTGAATGCGGAGTTAACACGAGAGGAAGTAGATGGAAGAGGGTGGTGTGGCCACTGACGAGCATCAGTTGCTGAGGTGTGGCTTCGCTAAGGAGGGGGTTAGCTGTTTCTTACTTTACCGGAATCAGAATAAGGTGGTGGAACCGTTTGTGCTCTTCATGCGATTCTTTACTTCGATCCTAGCAGAGGTGTTTGCACCGTTCAGAGACCTGGAAAAATAGGGGGGCTCTACCGCCTCTTACGACTGGAACGGATTCAAAGCACACCGTTGCGGTGCTCTTCCTATCTTCTTGGGTTATTGCAAGAAAATAAATTCAACTGGAGATTTGCCATTTCATTTCACGAACATGACAACCCAAGATCAAGATCTCTGCACTACAAGCTCACGATATTAGCCCAACTTGCCAATTTCTCGGATTTTCGTATATTTGCTCCGTTCTGAGATAACCTTTACAGGCAGCCACCAACAAGGAAGTTCATATACGCCGAAATAGACGGCTTACCAGCTCATGTAGACCCAGATCATCAGCCCTCTCCTCTTTCCAACATTATTGACACTGAAAATGCCACCGAAGAACTCTAAAAGCACATGGGTCCATACCAACTATGACCCTCCACGGTCTCAAGCAAGCGACAGAGAGCCAAGGTTGCATGCAACGACTGAAGATTACAAGGCGAGCAAACGAATCAATCTTCTGAGCGAGTCAATAGTAGCATACAAGTCTCCAGTTCTTGATGGCGTTATGGTCGACAAAATTGCAAACCCTTCGGCAAAGGACCGCTCTTTGAACACGAAGATCAAGTTCGATGACCGTTATTTGAAAAGCAAAGAACATGAAAGGCTTGTTGGAGATGCTGAACGACCGTCCCACAAGATGCGGGAGGAACAAATTATAGCATCAAAGGAGGATGATCAAGGCAGGAAAGACTTGGTAGACAGCGAGCAGATGGCGAGGGAGCATCAGACTCGCGAGTCGAGCATTGAGCACAACCGAACTCGTAGCAGAGGTTCAGATGAGGACGATGAAGATTCAGCAGCTTGAAGGCCGGAGCATGGAAGGCTTAAGGGTTGAAACATCGCAACGCTCTCCCTTGTAGTTTATTTGAAATCTTTTATGAGACAGTCTTTCAGCCTAGCAATTTTGCAACCAAATGCCTCCTTGTATTGCGTTTTGTCTTTGATTTTATTTCCCAATATTGGTGTATCTCAGATAAGGCTTCACCTCCCTAACATCGCCAAACTTCTTCCTCGCAGCCTCCGTAGTCACACTGGGCGGCACGATAACATCATCCCCAGGAATCCAGTCAATAGGTGTCGTCACGCCCTTTGTATCTCCAGTCTGCAACGAGTCGACCACTCGCAGCACTTCTGCAGTATTCCTCCCTGTACTCGCCGGATACATCATCGTCAACCTGATCTTCTTATTTGGGTCGATCACGAAAACGCTTCTTATCGTAAACGCAATACCCTTATCGTCCTTGTTTGTCACGTCCTGAGCGTCCACCATGTCATACGTAAATGCTATCTTGCGATCTGCATCTGCAATTATGGGGAATTGAAGGTCGGAATTCTGTGTCTCGTTGATATCTTGGATCCATTTACTATGTGATGTGAGATCGTTCGCAGATAGTCCGATCAACTTGACGCCTCTCTTGTCAAATTCTCCTTTCATCTTAGCGAACGCCCCCAGTTCGGTTGTGCATACTGGCGTGAAGTCCGCTGGGTGAGAGAACAGAATTGCCCATTTGTCACCGATCCATTTGTGGAAGTCAATATCGCCTTGGGTGGTCTTTGCTTGGAAGTTGGGCGCTATGCTACCGAGTCGAAGATGTGGTTGCTCGTCTGTGGCGGTTGCCAGTGATCGCCGCAGGAACGAGGATGTGGAGGGGCGTGTGATAGGGCGAATGGTAGTTGCAAGAGAGCGTGGAGCTGCGCGGGTAAGGAGAGCAGCCATTGTCATATATTAGAAGTTGTAGAGTACAGTCACTCTCTGGAGCTCGCCTGAGAGAATTGCAACTTCTCAGAAAATCTTTCAACTGAACAGTGTCTAAATATTTCCAGTGATTACTTCCTCAATGGTATCATCGCGGAGCTTCGGCGTTAACGGCCGGGACGCCGGTTCCCGAATTGGGTAATAAGCCAGCTACAGATTTTGGGACTGAACGAGCGCACAGCCTTCAATACGACGGTAATCAGGAAGAGCTTGGTAAACAGCTATGTCATGGAGACGTTGGCGCTACGAGAACCTCGCTAGAAGTCAGAAGAGGTTGCCTGTGGGCAAAAGCTCGCGGAAGATGAGAGATTCGATCGCGCTCGCCGCTCGAACGAGACCGCAGTTCCGGCCGCGTGGAGTAGCCCTAACCCTAGATCTCCTCATCCCAAATGCGTCCTCTTCTCGTTCCGCTGGAACAGAGCTCGGTAGCTGGCATGTTGATGAATGTATAGAGTAGAGTGCTATTCAATTTTGATTCCAATGTCGTGTGAGCCACCCAATGGGTTTTCATTGTTACTCTCATAGTGATTGCAATATATATCGAAAGCCTTGTTACTTTGACCATACCTGAACGCCAACCCAAATCTGTCCGTCCCTTCGCTCTCTAGTATTCCTGGCAGATTTTCAGATCGATAACGCACCAAGGGTCAGCGTCATATAGCCAGCATGGGTTTTCTCTAATCTCATGGTACACCCTTTCCAGCCCAGGCCCTTGATCTCGCTCTAGATACGCAACCTGTCCGTTATCCGCTACCTGCTTCCACCTGTATGTTACTTCGATGTAACAATTTTCCTCATCTACTCCTTCATCTTCCCACCCCTTTGTCACCTCAGCAAAAAGCGCCGTCATGTTTTTGCACTCACCCAGGCGTCTTTGCTTTGCTCTTCCCGGCTTATCTCCATTCAGAGACACCGAAAACAATGTGTTCATTCGCATATCCAGGGGTAGTGAGGTTTCAGCGTGACCTATGTCTACTCTCGGCTTCTTGCTGTGGTTCTCTTGGGTTATATGCTCTAGGGCAGAGTTGCCTCTCTTCTGGGGATTTTCAAAAGGTGGTCCGGACTCTCGTGCTCCCCAGAAATCCAACAGCGGGCGTTGACCGCTGCCAAGGCTCTTCTGAAAGCTCAATTTTGCCGATTTGGGTGTGGTATTGACCATGCTCTTCCTCTGGTAATTGATGGCTTGCCAGGATGCATTCGGATCATTCGACGTTTCATGGCGCCAGCGGGCATCTTGGGGTGTTGATGTGTTAGTCCGACTTCTCACCCCGGTAAGTGAACGTGAAAGCAGTCTCGGATGGGCTTCGGGAGAGGTTGCGGGATGATCGCCATGACTAGTGGTATCAGGGTCTGTGTCTTCTCGGTTCTGAGGCATCCTCGAGCCCCGTGATGTATAATCCTCTTGAACCAATTGTTGGGCCGGCTTCCGCTGAATCGGCGGCGGTGAGATAAAACGTGGCCCTGACCTGTTTCCACGGAAATCAATGTGTTCCAGCGGATTTTCCAGGTCTTGTTGCCCCTCAGACCATGTTGAGAAGTCGTCTTCCTCAGACGAATCTTCAACCATTCCTAACTCAAATTCTTGGAGTTGACGCTTCTCCCTGTTTCTGGCACGCTCCGCCTCAGTACGAGGCTTACGGAGACACTCGACGTTCGCTTTTAAGCACCTAGTGCAAGGGTCTGGTTCATTATCACATCCAGTCTTCAACTTCCGACACCTAACGCACTGAGAGTCATCTTTCATTAGCTACCGGCTGCATAAATATTGCCCGAATACTCACGGCTAATTGAGATCTAACATTTCGACCCTGGTTCATGGTAGCTGTGGCACCTTTGCACCGTGCAAGGCTGAGTATAGTGCGAGGAACGAGTAGAGAAAGGCGGGGAATATCAAATCTAAATCAGACTCTCGGAGAGTCTTTTACCGTTCTAATTTCAGACGCAAGAGCTTGCGATGGTCGATTGTTGAGTACGTGGATGCAGGGGCTGTGCTAGTGCCGTGCACACACACGCGCCGGCCACATGGTTGCATTACCGAAGCCCTTAGCAAGGCTGCCACATTATCTCATCCAGCCAATCAGGAGCACGCACTAAGCGAATTGCTTGAGTCTTTGATGCGACCACGACTCGACGCATGAAGCGATTGTATGTTCTTTCTAGATCGAGACCTGAATGGTCTTTGTACTGCCCTCTCGTTCGTGAATTTCCGTCTTCCGATACTTTCCTATTGGTCAGTACTGTCGGAAGCTGTGGTGTTGCGTCCTCGATTCTCCTTATCCGGGCGTTACAGGATGAGTCACGAATCCCCTGCTAGCGTCATGCAGTGACATTCTCCATCACACCTCCTTGTCCACCTATTTTCGTCTGAACGTCGCTGGCACAAAATTCTACTGGCACTAGTCGTTATAATCTTACAGAGCTGTCTAAAAAGCCGTAGATTGCTTGTTCCGCAATGGTGGCAGTATGGTCGATGGAAGCTGATCGGATCCGACTTTATCGAACGCTACTTGCGCATTCGTTTTACGTCTACCTCTATCGTGGATCTCTCTGTTCCGGTCTTTATTCAAACTTTTCTTCGATCGATTTTTTCCTAGCGAAGGGAAGATGGTTTGCGCCGACGACATTTTCTTCAATGGCTTGATGGGCAGGCTGGGAGTCCCCTATCGATACCACAAGACCTTACATGGCGCAGTTCGGAACCAAATGACAATCCCATCAGCGAACCTCGCCGACTGGCTTCCAATCGAAAACGCTGACGAGGTTTGGCGTCAGGTTCGAACGCTCATGAATGTTCCCAGTCACTTAGTCTCTGTCGACGAACGTCGACCCTTATTAGCACCACCCGGGGGTCCTGCGACTCCTGTCCTCGACTCGCGGTCTCACAGTGATCCTTCCATTAAGCTAACGCCTCTGCCTGGTGATCATCCAACGCATATGCTGGAGGAATCACGACGCTACTATCAAAAGCAACTGGAGGATATGAGCATTCCATTCCTTGTCAATAAACGGAGTAAAGAAAAGTTCAGAACTGTGATCATCGCCACGAGTGATAAACGGCGCCCAAATGTTCCACTAAAAGCCCAAATTCAGCTAAGAGAGTGGGACACAAAGCATGCATTCTGGACCATGGACATCAATAATACAAGATACATTGTCAAAAGTAAGGGCGGAGCAGCCAACGGAGGTTCCAAATACGACTATTGGGCAGGTCCGGTCCAGAAGTTCAAGGGGCCAATTGCATTTTCTGAGAACTCAGCCACTCGCAGCTCTTGCAAGACTCCTTTCACCGAGTACATCGAGATCCCGTCCGATGCAGAAGACCTTCCGGAAGAGCAGATAACCCACGGCACGCGGAGCGGTCGATACTTCAAGGAGGAAGGCGACGATCTAGACGTATCCGCATTGCTGAGAGCCGAGAGTACATGCCTGCCTAATTCTCAGGAGAAAGCCGACTCTGTTGTCCGCTGGCCTTTTCCCAATGCTGACGAACAACGTCCAGTCAAAGCAGAACACGCGTCAAGCCGACAATCGGAAACCGTGTCCGGGGCCGATTCGCCAGAGACCAATGATTCCAGTCATGTCCCGAGGACTGTGAGAAGCCTCCAACCACTTCCAGCGAAGCGAAGAAAGACTGGCACGACCTCTGACCTGTTTGATCGTGTCGACCAAGGCTCACTTGAACCGAACGCTCAACCCATATCTTCCCTTACTGCAAGACCTTCGAGAAGCTCCCAGCCCGGAGAAGCTGCACAAGCGCCCAGCCCACTCCTCTCTCATACGACCCTAGCCAGCGGCTCTCCAGGCCTTGTACCACCTGGGCTGAACGCCCAACAATCTTCTCCCTTTGCGGAGAGACGTCCAACACCGGAGGATGCCGCACAAGGGTCCAGCTCCTTCGTGCCCCAGATGAACCTCGCCAGCGGCTCTCTAGGCTCCATATCGCGCCCTCTTTCCCGAGAGAAACAGGAAAATACAATACTTCAGGTTCGGCTTGAGGAAGATGGCTTCAACAGAGTCAAGAAGTTCCGTTCCTGCTCCACGGTCTCTGAATTTTTTATTCTCATAGCTAAAATCTGGAGAATACCCGGCGATGATTTCTGGAGGGCGGAGGTCACGATAGGAGGCACTCAAGAAAGTGAAAGAAGATACAAGGTGGAACTAATGCCCGATGATGACGAAGATTCTATGGAGGTACTCATTGGCAAGATTGAAGCATGGCCTTTGGAAAAAGGCTACTGCAATATTGATGTTGTCGTCTACCGCCATGGCTGCCAGGTAAGCAGACTGGTCTCGATTGTATAAGCGCAACTAACATTCCTTTAATCAGGTGGGTTAAGTGGTTGAGGCTCTGTTCCTATCATTCTCAATGCAGGTGAAACTTTCGGGAGAAGAGATGAGCGATTGATGAAACCTCATTTCAATGTTCGTACATGCCGTGAGGAGTCCAGGGCCAGGTTCTGGGGAGAACTAGCGAGCTTTGTCTCGATTTGCAACTATCATGTAACCTCTTTCTGGTGTTGTCAAACTTTAAGACAGGTGGAGCTTACCAGCTCTACATCGTAATGGAAGTCTCAGCCAAGCTGGGGGGGTTTTCTTTTTTTTCTTTTCTTTTTTTTAGAAAAATTAGTCTTGTAGTGACAAGGGCCAAGCGTCCTTGACCTAGGAGCTTTTGCACACAGATAGCCACTGAAGCTCCTGATTTCCACCATTGTGGGGAGCCTTCCCTGCTGGGCCCCTTGGCAGCAAGGAATCCACAGTTATGATCCTTGGGGTGACCCAGCATCGACTGATATAGACTATCGTGATGGACGTTCGCAATAAATGTGGGTCCAAGAAGGGTGGCATACTATTATGAGCAATTCTCACCATAATTACTAATCCCACGGGCCAGTAAAGATGTTCATTTCAAGCCGAGACGACCGATGGATGAGAGACAGAGTTGCATGCCGATACAGCATTGTAACGCAGCCCCGCCGCTACCGAGTATGCCACGAAGCACCCATTGCCTTCCGCTGGTCTAGGACGCTCATTAATCTGCCGAACATTTGCGATCCCTATGGTTGATTTCATGCGTGATTTTCCATAGCAATTGGGTGTTGGTGGAACGAGGAGCCGATGCTGTCGCCGTCGGAAATTTAGGTGACGCATAGTCCGGCTGGCTATCGACGCCAGGGGATAGCCGGAGCTAGAAAAACATGTGTCTTAGTCTTAACATCCGAACAAATGATGCTTCTTCCCGTCAAAATAACCTTGCGCAAAGAAACGCTGTTGCCGAGTCTAATCCAAAACCCTCTAGACAATTCTATCCTACCACTCGTGCCACTGTTGAGATACATGTCTATTGATACCGAGATGATATATGAGCCATCTACTGTCATAACTCCTCTAGTCATTTACAAATACGGATGATCCATTTTGGCATAAGAGCAACGAAAAAGCGTCGATGCCTTTTGTTATGGGCTGATTTGGAGACGGGATTTTCAGCGACAGTAAGTATTGTAGATGCGCAACTGTCTTCTGTGCCTTTCGAGATTACACTGATGAACAGAAGGTGCGCAAATCACACATCCAAAACAAGCAGTTTCAATCATTCTCTGGCCACCTGTGGGTGACGAAAGCCATGTTGACTCCTAAAATTCAAATGCTGCTACAGTACAAGCCGAGAATGAAACCCCGATATCTTAAGCTTGGCATGTCATGTTGGCCCTAAATTGGCCCCTGAGCGAGCCCCCAAAGGGGTCCCGAGTGTGGCTTTAGGCGCGGGTAGGGGGATCTCCCAGGGGTGGTTCCAGGGCAGCCCTAGGGCCCTCATTGACAAGTATTTTTAACATGACGTGCTTGGTCTTAAGATTTTATAATTGATCGTCTTGATCGACTTGATGATTTCCATAGCCAGTAGCTCCACTTGTTGAAGAATTGCATTGTTGAAGGTCGGTGTTCGAACCTTGGCAAGGGTAAGCCGGTGTGGATAAGAAAATTCTTCCACCTGCGGGCCAACAGTCGTCGGGGATATGGCTCGATGGTCTATACCTTACTTAGCCCCTGGCGGCTGAGTCTAAGCAACCGCTCCCCTTAACCAGGATCTACGGGCGGGACAGCTCCGGGGCCCGCCCAAATCTGCGCATTTAGCGTATGCAAAACTCATGATAATTCTTGGCAATGTCGATCACCGTAACACACACACACCTGATCCAATCTTTCAAAGATTCAAACCCATTTAACTCAACGATTCTTATACTTATTTAGTTTACAATAATATACTTAGAATCATAATATAAAAGTCTATATATGTCTACATTATTTAATGCGGGTAAGTTTCGTGAACTTAGAAATTTACGATATCTGTCCTAGTTGAATACTCTTAAAGATAGTTTTTTATAAGATTTCTTTTATTCTACTATAATTCAGTCACCCTTTAACTAATTCTTATATACTATACACCATTATAATAGCAGTAGTTATATTTATTTTTTGTATATACAAAATATCTAGCTAAAGGTAATAATTACTATATCGGTTTTTTGGATCAGGTATGTGTTACAGTGATCGACATTGCCAAGAATTATCATGAGTTTTGCATACGCTAAATTGACAGGCAACGCTCCAATGCAACCGTTAGATCATTTCGAAAGTTACCGGTCGATACCATTAGATCGCTTCCACGCTTCAGCCTCCACACACGATGAGCAAAAGTGCATGAATGCCTTTTTTATTTATGTTGACGACGGCCTTGAACCAATTTTCGTGCTCTGATTTTGATGATCTCTGATGCAACTATTCTCTAGCGGTAAGGAGACCTGACAATGAGCCCTCCTACTCTCGACAAGTTCTTGGATGAGATAGCCAGAATCCTGCGAGAAAAGAATGGCATTCAATTGCAAGAATTTTTGAAATACGAACCTCCTTTGCCTGCCTTGTACAATCAAATCGTCTCAGAGATAAAGCAAGTTTACCCTGCCAGCAGCCAAAGTAACCTCGAGAACAAGTGCAACTCTTTCATACCAGAGTACGAGGAGGGGAATGATGATGGCGGCTCAAGAGCTTCGTTCATCTTATTCATGGTGAAGTATTTCTCTTTCCTTAGGGATGTCGATGTCACGAATCTGGTTGATACTCATGATCAGCTGAAAGCGTTGCTCAAGTAAGTCCATTTCACTACGAAGCCACATAAACGCCTTGCTGACTGACCCATAGTCAATCTGTACTCGCTCTAGGGTCTTCTGTCGGACTAGTGGTATTGCCTACAGTGATTTCACTATCTCAGACCTTAGCCAGACTAGCAATTGGTCTCGACAAGAGACCTGATCTGACGGAGAACCTGACCAGGCGAGAATCTGCCTTAGGCGGTGATGAAGCAGCAGAGAGAGTGACACTGGTCGAGAGTTCAGCGAATGTAATCAGAGAGGCCTTCAAGAAGTGCCTTAGTGAGCGGAGTGGGAACGCGTCTGGCATCGAGAATGGGAAACCTGAGGGTCGCCGGATAGGAATCTACTTGACGGCCAATCTCTGCCTGAAATTATTCTTCCACTGTAGGAAGCTACGCAGTGCTGAACAGATCTTCGGCAACATCTATCAACAGTCCCCTCCTTTGGGACTCTTCCCAGCATCTCAGCGTGTCACCTTCCTCTACTATCTTGGACGTTACCTCTTTGCCAATAGCCACTTCTATCGTGCTCAGCTCACGCTTCAGGCTGCTTACGATCAATGTCACGCTCAATGTATCAAACAAAGGCGCCTTATTCTCATCTACCTCATCACCTCGAATATCATACTTGGACGCTTTCCTTCTTCTCAACTACTCGAGCGCCCGGAAGCTGCAGGCTTGTTTGAGAAATTCGAGCCCATATGTATGGCAATTGTAAAAGGGGACCTAGCCTCATTTCGCCGCTTCATGGACATGGATAGCGAGAATGCAGACTGGTTCATACGCAAACGCATCTTACTACAGCTCTCAAACCGCTGCGAGATACTTGTTTGGCGATCACTGGCTCGCCGGACATTCATGATCTCTGGGTCCCAAGGTGATGCAACGCACAAGAGAGCGCCTACGCTTGCTCTTCAGGATGTGCTCACGCTAGCCGTCTTCTTAGAAAGCAAGCTACTTATGCCATCTCATGACCACTCGACGTCCAACGGCTTGGCAAACGGTAACATCGACGCAGAGGTCATGTTTTCAATAGCCACAAAAGCCAATGTAGTCGCGGAGAAACACCTTGCAGACGGCTACGTTGACCCTGATCTCGCTGATGCTGTTGACCCGGAACCTCCTCTCCTTCCTACCATGGAAATCATTGAGTCGATCTTCGCTTCCCTCATTGAACAAGACCTCCTCCACGGCTTTATCAGCCACTCATCTCATCGGTTCGCAATCACGGGAGTGAAGAGCGCAGCGCCACTGCAGGTGGGCTTTCCACGCGTGTGGGATGTGATCAGTTCTCGTGCGGATAATGAAGTCCCTGGTTGGGTTCGCGAGAAGAAAGCTTCTTCATTTGCCGGTCAGCTCGGGGGAATGGTTGTGAACCTAAGTGGAGCTAGGCCTGCAGGTGCCGCTCCGGCTTGAAGAAGGCTGCAGAACCTCATGTAAGCCAGCGTGCAAAGCTACTCACCGCAGACTCTCACTCTCGGGAAGGACCTATTATCTGCTGTGGATTGCTCTAATCATAAATACACAACTCATCTTCTGAGCTCGAAGCTCTATCTAAATTTGGAGATCTAGCTCTTCTTCCACGCTTGTTGTAGCATTCACCAGCTCTATCGGACGCACGCCGTGAGGAATGTCCCAACTGACTTCAGACCAAGTGCCGAATATAAAGACGCCGATAGATTTAGCATCACCTGATCATTACAGGAAGTCAGTCATCTTGCATCAAATGCCACCACACGCAAAGAGCAAGACGTACCGAGTACGGCAAATCCAACACTCGGGTTCCTCCCATACAAGCAGTTCCCCCAAACGCTCGAAAGCGCATCTCTCACATCATAATAAGTCGCAGCATCACTCGCCGGAAACGGCCCCTGCCTCTGTAATGGTAGATAGCCCACGGGCACTTCATTGAGGTTCGCTATAGCGATCGTGCAGGATTCTTAACAACCCAAAACCATGGTCAGCACAGATAATGCTCAACCACATGAGCAGCAGTTGGGCTTACGAGAAGAATATCTCCTAGGCGTCCGCATAACTCGTAGACGGGACCTAGCCATCTGTCCAGGTCGAAGGAATTCAAATCTTTCATTTCGGTGATGGACGACCTCTTTGTCGCGGAGCAAAACGTCGGCTGCTTTGCAGTTGTCGAGGAAGGTGTTGTCGATTTTGAAGGGGCTGATCCACGAGGGGGAGGAGTTGCAGTAGGCAGGGAATTTCGTGTCGGCGATTGCATTGGACGCATTGAGAATGTTGTTGAGAGGGAGGGTAAGGGCAACGCTGATCCCATGGAACAAGAGAGTGGTGAGGCTGAAAGCTCTGCATATTGGCAGAAGGTCCAACATCATGGGTCTCACCCAAACATCGAATGCGTGATTAGTCGCTCAATCGGCCACAGTGCGACTCGATCCTCCGGCGCACATGGAAGATATCGGGGGTGCAGGGAGATCATGCAGCAATGGCGGATCAACTGGCGGAAGAGCGCTAATATTGAGTACATATTGCATCCAAATCGTGGATGCGAACCCCAACGAATAGCATGCGCCTATGCATGAGCTCCTGAAACCGATCAAATACATCCTAAGGATCTCATGTGTCTCTGCAAAGTCATCACCGCCTCTTCCTCCCCACCCCCCTCATAACCCTCTTCTCAAAAGTCTCCCCCATCCTCCTTCCCTCCCCACCACCACCCTCCCTCTTCCTCTTCGCCTTATGGGTTCTCAAATCCCCAAATTCCACATCTCCTAAACCCCCGAAACCCCCAGCCAAGTCCTCATCGGGTCTCCTCCTCCTCCCCTTCTTCTCCCCCGGCAACCTTACCAACCTAGTCTCCTCATACCCCCTCCTCACCTCCTCCCTCTCCTTCTCTCTACCCCTCAAACCACTACCAGCACCGATGGACGGTTCGGCAACCGGCGCGTCGTCCATTTCTTCCCGAATGAAGTTGTCGAGGGTGTGTGATTTGCGGGGTTTGATCTCTTTGTATTTTCGTTCCGTCGTTGGGAGGGATGTTGGTGTTATCCTCGGTGGTTTATAGAGCCCACTTTTCTCTTTTTCTGCGGCGCGGTCGTCGCGGGTGGGGCGCGCGAAGGCAGAGGGGTTGGGGCGGTACGCTTGTTCAGATGTTTGTGCTGGGGGGCCCGGTTCGGCATCTTCTGAATCGCTGGCGGAGGCGTGGTCTGAGGCATTCAAAGTGCGGACGGGCTTTGTGGTGATATTTTTAGTAAAATGAGTCGAGGCTTCGGAGGCAGCGAGCAGGAGCTTATCGAGCTGGTATTTCAGGCGAGATTCCAGTGGGCGCACGCCCTTTTCTAGGTAGATTCGTAGCTCGACTGGCTTTTGGGTGACGGAGTCGGTTAGGGATACATCTTCTTCTTCTGTGGAGTTGGAGGAGCGGTGGCGTAGTTTGAGAAGTATAAGGAAGACGAGGTTGTGGAGATAGGAGAGGAGAAGCTCGTTTTTCGTGTCGAGGAGGGATATGCCTTCTGTGGGTGGGGCGATAGTCTGAGGATCGGGGAGGGAGGAGGAGGCGGAGATTAGAGAGTCTTTGAGGGTGGAGAGGAGAGCTGGAAGGGTTGTCGGTGCTGCCATTGTTTGGGCGCAATTCTATGTGACTGGAGAGAAGTTTTTGGTGTGCAAATTTTGGAAGCAATTTTTCGCGCGCCAAGAGGACAGAAATCTGCCCCGACCCCCCCCGGACTGGACCTAGGGTAATGCCGGGAGACTACCTAGCTCGGCTGTACCTACGCTAAAAGTTCACATCCGAGCTTTTAGCACTTTTAGCGTAGGTACAGCCGAGCTACTTTCCGGAGCAGGGTACAGGACACACGGTATATTCGTTATAGCATCCCATAACAGTTGATGCGCTATACGTAATCCTATCCAGTGGATAGGACATACTTAGTGCGTCTGGTGAGGTTATCTAAAGTCCCAAGCTTTCGGAAGTAGTAGGAACGCATTGAGGGAGGTGGGGCCACTCTTTAGCCTACCGAGCCTACCTCAGCGACCACGTCCTCCTACTTTGTCTCCGTACGACACGGTCGAACGTTCTCCGCGATCATTACTGAACAGCTCAGCATCATGGAATTTGCTAAATACTCAGCCTTTGTTAAGACTCGATTTCTCATTCTTTCAGACACTCACGGGATGGAATTTCGGTCAGAAGATAGACCCTTTCAGCATGCTGATGTGGCCATCCACTGCGGCGACCTTACCGAAGAATCTAAGTTGGAGGAGTACCGAGCCAGTAGACGACTCCTCAAGGACATCGACGCACCTCTCAAATTAGTCATCGCGGGAAATCATGACTTCACGATGGATATACCCGCTTTTAGGAAGAAGGTCGCTGATGCAAGGCCACCTCTAGATCCTAACCTTGTTAGGAAAGTGTACGGTGATTATGGAGGTGCGAGGCAGATTTTTGAGGATGCAAGAGCTGCAGGTGTAATCTTTCTGGACGAAGGAAGTCACCAATTTATCCTAAAGAATCGTGCGATACTTACCGTCTACGCTAGTCCGTGGACGCCATCCTTAGGCGATTGGGGTTTTCAGTATCCTTCAGGACAAGGGCACAACTTTGAAATCAAGGAAGGGGTCGACCTGGTGATCACCCACGGACCACCGAAGGGTATCATGGACTGTACTGAATCCAAACAGAGGGCTGGATGTTCGGATCTTTTCGGAGCTGTCGCTCGAGCTCGACCACGGCTGCACTGCTTTGGGCATATTCACGAGGGCTGGGGGGCGAAATTGGTCACTTGGCGCGATCAACTTACCGAGACACCGTCACACTTTACGGACATCGATAACGAGAGATCTATTATCGTGCAGAAATTATCAGGCTTCAGGCAGTCTAAGTTCGATACACGGGAATCCAAGGAGCAGAAGCTGGAGAAAACAGAGTATTATCGGCGGGAACGGTGTTATGCAACCAGTCACTGTACTGGAGATGCGAGTCCTCTCGAATTTAAGGCGCAAACTCTCTTTGTCAATGCCGCTATCCAGGGCACTGAAGAACATCCTCTGCAAATGCCATGGCTTGTGGAGCTCGAGCTTCTAAGGGCTGCTTGAGTTGTATGGCTTGAACATGTTTTATCCCATCGGCTGCTCTTTGAGGCGTTGATTTGGTGCCCGATTCCGACTACTTCATCAATCGGCAAGATTTCAAACATCCAGCATGGCCACAACCAGGTCGAAATTGATCGAAAACAAGGTCATTGGTATCTCGATAAAAGCACAATGTAGCGAGATACATGACGCAGGGTTGTTGAAAATAAACATCCCAGCGGCCGATAGAATGAAAGCAACAGAAGACGTTATTGGGGTCGTGGACCAGGATAATCATGCCATGATGAAGGACTTCGAGAAGAACCCGTAATAACTCGAGCTCTTCGACGCGGTGTTCGTGAGTGGAACTCTACGGTTACCTGCCATCCCTATACTACATATCGGTCTGTCTAAGGTACGAACATACCTTATTGTCTGCCTCCCCACTATCCATTTCACATCCCGATTTCATTTGAACAGGGATCTGGACGTTTCTACGCTCGAGATGAAAGAAATCTGGTGCGGAATTTGAAAGTACAAAGAATTGTCAATCTTTGTCGGAGGCTTTTTGACAAGTACCGATGTCGCGGAAATTCGTTATGATTCTATAACAATAGGTCATGAAGAAGAATGGTCTATAGTAATTCTATAGAGAGCGGTGCGATCTATAACTTACTTAGTGAAGGGTACCGTTGTAGAGCTAGAGGTAGTGGAAGTTAAAAATATACTCTTTCGAGTGAGAGGTTCATAGTGGGATCCGTATAATGACACTCTTGACTAAGCTTAGCGCCTAGATATTGATAGATGTCTAACCACTATGGCCGGAGTAATTCCGCCTTCGATAGTGGACTAAGCCGTCAATAAGACATGATCGATCACTATACTCAAAACTTGTTCAGACCTAGCCGTCATCTTCTTGCCCTCACTCTTACCATCTTCCCCAGCTATAAGGCCGCAGACCGATCACAACACCAACCCCACACCCAAGCTCACACTGCCCTCCCTCGACTCGACTCCCCAGGCTATCTCCGTCGCGCAAACGCCCCTCGAGTCCCTACATAACCAACACCATGGCAGGCTCAGCAGCCTCCGGGCTCTTGGGCCGGCAGTTGAAGCAGATGCAAAGCGACAAAGACATTCCCGGAATAAGTTGTGGGCTCGTGGGAAATAACATCTTTGAATGGGAGGTCATGCTTATGATTTCTGATGATTGCAAGTTCTATGGAGGTATGAGCTCAGCTGTGCACATAAGGCTATGACGGGGCCTACCAGATAATATGGATTCGGGCTGATGGGTTATACAGGAGGATTCTACCGTGCGCATCTCACATTCCCACCCGAGTACCCCCATCTGCCACCAAAGATGACTTTCCAAACGGCTATATTTCACCCTAATGGTACGACCCCCAGATTAGGCATCGATCCAAGTGTCATGCTGACTCCTTTTCCCATAGTCTACACTTCCGGCGACGTTTGCGTCTCCATCCTTCACGCCCCAACCAACGATCCCTACGGCTACGAATCAGCCTCAGAACGATGGTCGCCCGTCCAGACACCCGAAACTATTTTGTTGAGTGTTATAAGTATGCTAAGTAGTCCGAATGATGAGAGTCCAGCGAATGTGGAGGCGGCAAGGATGTGGAGGGAGGACCCGAAGGAGTTTCGCAGACGGTGTAGGGCTAATGTTAGGGCGAGTTTGGGTGAGGAATGATCTCTTGGTGGGGGAATAGGGGCTGTATATAACTGGGAGCAGGACGAGAACGATGAGATGTTATTATGGGTCATGAATCGCGTTGAGCCAGGAACGAGGTAAGGAGATCAACATTTATGAAATCTTGATGATCTTGAGTAGAATCTTGAGCACTGCGTTGCTGTAAACGAGCGACAAGAAAATCACTTATGATGATCTCGAATACAGACCAACAGAAAAAGCACAACTGCCGCCTCGACCTCCCTAAATCTATTACCAGTCTCAAACCTCGCGTTTAGATCAGCATTTCCCAAGATTTCCCAACATAGCTTTCAAAATCTCATTGTCTGCAGATTCAGAGCTTTCGCCGTCGCCTCCAGAGCCAGGAGCAGACACGAAAGTAGGCACAATGTCCATCAGTTAGAGGTTGTCCATTCTATGCGAACTATCGTTTCGTCAACACATTGATACTGTGTGGTCGTTTGCACAGACTCTCGAAGCAAAATTCATGAAGCGGCAACTCGTCCAGATCGACTGCTTCGTCTAACTCCCCAAAGCTATCTGCATTATTCGCATGTCAAAACCCTCATCCAATGCCACATTCGATCGTGAGTAGAATGGATCCCGTTGGTATGATCTACCAATCCTGGTATCAGCGCTTTCCTTGCTTCGCATCCTGGTCTCTAAAGGCTTGCTGAATCGCCTTCGCCTCCGCGTAGTCGGCTTGGTCGTGAACTTTCAATCCATAGCTGGCGGCGAAGTTTGGCGATACGCCGCTGCCTCCTTGACTCCCTGCTCCTCCTTTGCTGGACTGGTTTGATGATGCGGTGGATTTGCTACCTGAGGTGTTGGAGGTATTTGTGGATTGCTTGCTGGATGAAGGCATGATGTTTGGGGAAGGAAAGGAAAGCTGAGAGGCTTGTATTAAAGAGATGTTATGGTAGAAAGTCGAGGGTGAGGTTCTTGGTCTATGGAAGGAGGGGTATGATGTTGAGAAGGCTTGGTGGTCACGTGCAAGTGCCTGCCAAGCTTTTGACACGCTAGTGAATATCAATCTTTTTCGAGCATTACATTCCCGAACTCCTACGGCAGATCATTTCGGAATCCATAAATTGATACCGATCTCACTGCCATGGCAGGGACATTCCTGCGAAACAGCAGAGGCTAAAGGCTTGCCCGAGCTCAAGGTCTATGCAGAAGCTCCAGAACCAGCTCGCAAGTATATCTTAACATATACCGCCGTCGACGAGACATGTGTCAGAGTAAGGCGATGACAACATGCAGCGTTCCAGCTGCTGCTGAGTACGACTTAATTGAGCGAGGCTAGACAAGTCTCTTTCCATAAGGTGATACGATTGCCGTCGAGTTCAAGGAAAGATGAATTGCCGGGTCTCTCTACCATTATTGCTGCCGGGAGTTAACATGATCAAACTGACCTCCATCTAACAGATGAAGCTCGCGGAGCTGCCCTGGTCGGGTTTGCGGGGTAGTTGTTGTCCCTTCGGCCAGCGCTCTAGCATGGCCACTAATAGGAAGCAATATATTGCATCCAGATGTCTTCGCTCGCCCTACCAAAGGATAGCCAGCGCGCACCGGACTCCGCGTTTTGGATTGACTGAAGTGTGCAATCTGACCGTGCGCTACACCCGAATGTCCCCACATACACCGATTTACCCTATGAGCGTGATTTAGGATTCAAGTCTTGAGCTGCGAATGCCCCATTTCCAACCGCTTGCATTTTTCTCGTTACCATCACTCTGTTCTAACCAAGCAATCTCTTGACTCATCTACAGTGAACCCCCAAGATCGGAAACTTTGGGGGGTTCGATTTTATCATAGTCATGGCCGTGAAGACCATGCGAGCAGCTCGATACTATCCAGCAACAAAGAACATCCAGATTGATAACATACCAATCCCCGACCCCAGAGATGTCGAGATTCTCGTCAAATCAGCTTCCTCCTCATCGTGCCATTTCGACCTGATGTTACTTGATAGCGCGTTTCCCGGCTTATCTGAGCCAGTCACATTAGGCCATGAAAGCGTAGGTTATTTGCAGGAAATGGGAGCGAGGGTGAAAGGGTTGAAGCCGGGTGATCGCGTGGGCTTTCCGTTCTTCAAAGAGGGTTGCTGTGAGTCAACATTTCTCTGAGAAGCCTGTTCGGGGTTGCTCATGTCCTGAAAGCTACATGTCGAGGATGTTTGATCCACAATCTTCGTTGTGAGAAGGAAACGTGCCTATTACGAGGATTCAGTTGCGATGGTTTCTTTGCAGAGTATTCGAAAGTTGACTATCGATGTGCTATAATTCTACCAGACTCAATGGATATGAAGACGTCGTCCTCTTTGTTCTGTGCGGGCATTTCAGGTAGAGTCCCTATCCTTCGCCCGTACCTTAGCCCGTACCTTAGCCCGTACCTTAGCCCGTACCTTAGCCATTACTCATCCAAGAATCATAGCTCTCAACGGCGTCTATCAATGTGATTTGAAAATTGGTGAATGGATTGCAATGATTGGCTGTGGCGGCCTCGGCCAATTTGGCATACAATACGCCAAAGCAATGGGTTTGAAGGTGGTGGGCCTTGAAAGGAAAGACACAGTCGTCTCCGCTGCTAAGGTCAGTACCGCCTCCAAAGGTGATGTGAATTGGTCTGCGTTCAATCTGACGAACAATCCGAATCTATAGGCTGCAGGCGCAGATCTAGTCTTTAACTCACTGACAAATACCTCCTATATCTCCGAACTCAAAGCCGCGACCTCCTGCGGCATCGAAGTCGCCACTGTCTTCAGCGCCTCCAGCGCAGCCTACATAAACGCCCTCAAAATCGGTACAGTGGGCAACTACCATATCGGTATCTATACTAGGCTCCTTCTTATATTCCTCGTCGACCCGTTGGCGAGACCGCAAGAATACTGGATGAAGAAATGGATCGATAAGACCAAGAGAATAAAATCTTACGCGCCAACAGGAGCATTTTATTTCTTCAAGTAGTCAGAGCTGATATATTGGTTCGTATTTTGCGTTGTGATCAACCCGTTCCGGTGGAAGTGGGCACTCTTCGTATTCTGCGGTATTGGAGATGCTTTGCCCTTGAACGTTGTGAAGGGGGAGAATAAGGTGCGAAATGGACTTGGGATGAGAAAGCAATATCATGATTAGAGGATTTGACTGTCATGGCCACTCTGGGTATCAGTGCATTATGGATGAGAGAGAGGAAACAATACACATGTCATTCCACGAATGAGATTGGAGCGGATCAGCTTTGAGCATATAGATATAGATCATCAGCGTATCGAGAAAAGCATGCATTTACCAAGAAAACGTTGGCATGCAAGATGTTGCGCTGTGATGCTGAAATACCTTGATTGCCTCTAGCCCCAATCGATAAAATTAGGGCTTCATCTCAAAGTGACATCAGAGCCGCTGCCGGCAGCTCCATCTTCACTTCCCTTTCCAACTTCTAGCTCTCAATTCATTCAATGGACCTCTCCAAATCTCCAACCCCAAGAACGTAATCACTCCGACCTCACTCTCTTCCCCCCCACTACCCTACCACCCCCCCCCAAACCACCCCACCACACACACAATGGAAAACCCCCAAGCCGATATCTCCCACATAATCCACCTCCTCACACAATCCCCACCAGCAACCCAACGCGCCACCATAGAAAAATACTTCACACCAAACGCCTCCTTCACGCATCCCTTCTGCCGCACTGGCAGCTTCGAGGGGAGTAGATGGTTGATATGGTGTATCTACCGCTGGTATAAGATTCTGAGTCCGCGAATTGAGATTCAGGTTGAAGGGGTTGGTGAGTGCACTTCTGGGTTTTGTTTGGGGGATTGGGGAGGGGCAAGGGCATGAGGAAGGAGGAGAGGGGTGATGGGGTTGGGAATCCTGGAAGAATGATGGCTGATTAGAATGGCGCATAGCATACGATCCCACCCAGCAAACCCTCTACGTCTCCCTCCACCAAAACTTCCACATCTTCCTCCTCCCTTTCTTCAAAGCCCCCGTCTCCCTCACCACCGTCTTGCGCCTCCAAAAACAAAAATACCAGAACCCACCTGTCTACCTCATCAAGAGCCAGAATGATCTGTATCAGGTCAATGAGTTTGTGAAATTCTTTTCAATTTTTGGGATTGTGAGTTTGGGGGTGTTTGTGTTTCAGATTGTGGCTACCGGTTTTTGTGTGCTGGGGGCTGTGGCGGGGTGGCCGGTTAGTTGGATGGAGCAGAATGTGGTGGGGGGGAATAAGGAGAGGAGTTTGGTGGATGCTGTTAAGGGGTAAGGGGGGGGGGAGATGGCACGAGAAATGTGATGGATTAGAAGGTGGAGAGGAGAAAAGCGCATGCAGACCGAATGCACAGATGAAAAAGGGACATGGGAACATGAACAGAGCATACATACCGACAGACCATAGACCAGAAATGTGAGAGGTGCACTCAAGCACAAAATGAAAGCCAAGAATTGGTAAATGTACATTGAGGTATCATTCTCATCAGCTCCCCGGATCCCGCGCAATGTTCTACATGAGTTTGCCTATGCCCATAGCTTTTCTCCCTCAGTCGATTTTGATGGATCCGTAGATCCTGTGCACGAAGACCCAGCTCGAAAAGAAGCCGATGGTACCTATTATCCCATGTCAGCATTAGCCCAAGCTGCTAAACCATTCCGGAAAGGGGCACTCACCAGTCAATATAAAAAACAAGAACGAGATCAAAAGACTATACCCTACATAAAGCACCCCACTGGTAAAGCTCCCAAAGCTCAAATTGCTAATCCAATACAACAGGGCATTCGCAAACACATAGAATGCGCTTGCTCCGGCCGTACAGAACGCTCTCCACTGCCAATGATAGTTCTCCGAGCATAGCAGGAAGTAGACGAGCAGGATTGTGACAGCGGCGCAGGTGATGATCATAATGCCGTAGCAGAGGAAGAGGAAGCCGAACATGTAGTAGACCTTTCCGAACCACATGTTGTTCATGATGAAGTAGAGCTCGACGAAGATAGCGCCGAAGGGGAGGATGCCGACGAGGAGCATGGATGGGAGGGGGCGGAGGTAGGTTGTTGAAGGGGGGATTTGCCGGGGGATTTGGTTGACGCGGACGGGGGCTTGGACGGGCTGCGAAAGAGAATCAGCACTGCTTTCGAGTAGTTTGACTGGCCCTGAGAATGTGGAGATTGGGCGAAACTTACAGCATGTCTGAATCCAGCCCAGCTGCCTGCGAAGCTCAGAGGAACACTAATGACAAACCAGATACTCAGTATCACAAGCATGGTCGTAAATGGCACGGCACCACTTGATCCCTTAGCCCAAAGGAAGAGATTGAGTAGGAAAAATGTAGCGAACACGATCCCAGGTATCATGACTGGCGTCATAGCGATGTTCTGCTTCCACTTCTCTCCACCGAATGACTTATAGACACGCGCGGACGTATAACCACCAATGAAGCCGAAGACGGTGTACAGCAAGATCATGACAGTGCCGAGAGAGCCACGGTTGGAGGGCGAGAGGAAGCCGAGCAGAGCGAATGTGATGGTGGTGCCTACCATCACAAAGAGCTGAGAGCCATTGCCCAGGAAGACACTCAGGAGGAGCGGGTTTTTGGGCGTGCGGAAGACGTCGCCGTGGACGAGCTTCCAGCCTGAATCTTCTTGAACTCCATCTTCAGCGTCGCCGTTTGTGCCTGAGAGGTCATCGAGGTTGAATGAATCGAGTCTGTTGTAGCGGGCAATGTCTTTCCGCAAGGCTCGCATCAAGATAGCACCGACCATACCTGATCACATCATTAGCCATGGGATATGGCACTCTCGTGAAGGAGATGCATACCGCATAGGAAGATCACAATGACAGCCGAATTGACCAGCGAAAACCAATGTATCCGGGGATCGAAGACATGCAGGTAGGTATCCCACCGCACAGCCCAAGCAGTCTTCGATTCCCGCCAATAGATCCCATAAGTCCACGTAACCATAGTCTCCCCGTTCTCATCCAACATCAGTACCTTCTCAGGATCGCCACAATCGCCCTTGCCATCGCCTAACCTTTTGGAATCCTTCCTCGAAGTTGGATCAACTAGCACGCCGACCACCCTAAACTTATCACTGCCAGCCTCGTGGTAATCGATCACGATATCAAAGTGGTTGTTCAGGACAGCTTTCTTGTTCTTATCCACCATCCCTAGGGGGAATCCCCTCAGCGTAAAATCCGTTTCCGTCGAAGGATCCGTATAAGATTGTCCAGCCGGTAATCCATCAACCAGCCAATTCAAATTGTAATTCTGCCATATTCTCCTATTTACGAATTTCGCGCTCCGCTGATCGAAGTTGACCTCCTCGCACAGTGCCTTGCATGTCTCATTCTCCATCATCTTCAACTCAAATGGGGAAGTCAGTATCCGATCCCCGAACAATATACTTCCCAGCGACTCTGAGACATCTCGCGGGCCATCCTTTGGTGTGCAAAATCGGAACGCTGGGTGGTAGTAGTCGAAGGAGAAGACGGAGTGGAGTTGGGAGTCCTTTTCAGAGAGGGCGGGGGTGAGGTGGTTGACGTTGAGCTCGACTCTGTCGCCGGCTCTGTAGGTCGTTGGTGCTACACCAGGTAGATAGAAAGCAAAGACGGTGCTGGAAAAGGCGAGGGTAGAGAGCGCCGCGCACGAGACGGGCAAGCTATGGAAGTGCATGGCGAGTGTATGTCGGGCGACTTTATCGGGAGAGGTCAGCGATGTTGTGGTAACGTTCACGGCATTGATGAGGTTGTTGGATGAGCCCAGCTGTTTTGAGCTGTTTTCGCTACTGACCTCGAAGGCCTGCTCCACGTAGAACACAGAAGGCTGGGTCAGTTTTTGTGTATTCTTGGTCGCCTTGCAATGCTGATGCGTGCCAGTCAGCAGCTTTACAGCTGCGTCGAGTAGCGAAAATACTGGTTGAAGTAGGGATATTAAAATCTGGCCCTTCGACAAGCGCTAGTCCCTGAAGAGCCGCGCGGAAGTTTCGTGATCATCGAATTATGAAGACCTTTTCTACACAAAAGAAGAACATATAAATCTATACCCTCCTAGGTAGCCGGGGTGCTGAGTCGAGAATGGTTTTGAAGATGGAACAGGTATTTGTATACATGCAAGCTGCGTTACATTCCTACAAGAACTTATACCATTTCCACAACCATTTTCCACTCACTACCCCAGCTACCCTGGAGGATATGGATTCCAAAATTGGGCCAAGCCGGCTTGTGCGAGTCCAACGGTTGATCGAGAATACATCGTTAAGTCCGAAACGTTGTACTTTAGGCTAGGTATTACTAGATACACTACATTACCCCTGTCCAAGGGTTCGCAGGATCAGGCTTACGTCTTCGTGTTGGTTCATGCACCGAATTATATACTTTTCGAAGCACATACAACATCGGCATACCGAATCAAGCACCGTGGTGATAAGCATTGATTTGAATTCTGAGCTCTAGAGCTGGCTATTATACAAGAGCAAAACTTGAACAAGTATGGGCAAGACAGGCATCCCTTTCGCCTACATCTTCGAACAGATATCGCTATCGACAATAGGAAGACATCGCTACGACGCATACAGGAACGAACCTGCACATAAAGCGTAGAATAACAACGCTATAGGCTGCCATATTGAAAATTCTGCCACCCCTTTCTGGGTGGTTGTGGTCGTGATCGTAATCGCCCAAGTCCACGCTCAGATATTCATGTCTGAGAGTAGAAGTTGCGTGTGTCCTGTGATCCATCTCTTCAAAGTGTTGTAAACCCCAAGTCCGCGCTCAAAAATTCATGATGTCTGAGAGTAGAAACCGGACATGTTCTGTAATCCATGTCCAAACTGGAAGAGGGGTATTTCCCAGCCGACGACTCCTCGCTCGATCGATGGGTCGTGAAAAAAAGAATACATTTTCGTATAAACGTGGGAAGGCATGATATCCATCACTGCAATTTCTCGAGCATGTCGCCGACATCAGATGGCTTCCGTCCAGCACCACCTCTTCCTCTGACAATCTCCGCTCGCACCAAGCCCAAATTCTCCATGTTTTTCTCGTGATGTTCGTAAGCCGTGTCCATGTGGACTCTAGCTCGCTTGTGCTCCTCCAATCCCTTGACGTAAGTTTCATAGCCATTGCCTTTGATGTCGAGCCAATTGCATTTCGAGCAGTCCTGATTGAAGGCTTGCCTCTCTGCCAAAGTAGCGACCATTTGGGTGTTGAAGGTGTTCCACGCGTCCATATAGTGCCGTAGTTTCACAAGGTAATGCTCACAGGAGCTCTGGGTAAGATTTGGTGGGGGATTTGGGCACCGCGGTGGCATAGGGAGGCCGTGGCGTGGCGCGGGTGCATATGGAATTGATTTGGTCGGCGAGGCACGAGACTCGAAAGGAAGGGCCGTGGTCATGTCATTCATGTTCGCAAGACCCTCATTGCTGGGAGCGAAGGGGTACTGATTCTGCCAATCGCCAAGGTTGAACTTACCCGTACTGGCCTCTGGCTGCTTCTGACCGTTTTCACGAGGTGGCAGGGCTGGGCCCTGGCGAGGTGTACTTGCGGTACCATTGACTTGCGCAGATGAGCTGGCACTGGTGTTGGCCTTTCGCTCGCCAGTTTTGCCAGAAGGCGGAGTAGGTTCATCAAGATCCATAGGATCTATATCACTGTTGGCGTTGCTGCTTTCAACACTCTCGCCAGTGGTACTGCCAGCAGTAGGCTCATCCTGGGTGTCATTCACACTTGGCTGGGCGCTTGGAGGTTTGGGCCAAGTCCTGACTCGCTTCCGATTGCTTGTCCGGCTAGCCGTGCGTCCTGGAGGTGGATTGTCCATATCAAACTTCACACCTTCCAAATGAGAGGCCCATTGCGCCTGGTCCCACTTACCTTGCGCTGGTGGAGGAGGTGGTGGGACAATACGTGAAGACGACTTATCCTGCGTAGCTTCTCCATTTGCGTCCGTATGAGTCCTTTGCTGGGAACCGTCTTCAGTTAGTGAGACATTGCGAAGAGGAGTAGACACGCGAACAGGTGGAGGGGAAAAGAAGGTAGGACGAGAGCCGTCAGGAGAGAAACGGGTGTCGATGTTCTCCGAGCTCTGGCTGCGAAGCGGCGTGTGGTTGGCAAAAGTTCGGTTCGTATAGTCTGGAATGTTGAAGCTAAAAGAAGAAGTTCCATCAGCAGCCGCTTTTAACGGTTGTTTGAACTCAAATGCGGAAAGGGGATGCGTGTTGAAGCCATGCTGTGGATCACTAGCCTTTGCCTTTGGGGGAGGCAAACTCGACGGAATAGCCCAATATGGGAGCGGCTCGGCGTTCCCAGCCTTGCGCCTTTTGGGGGCATTAAAGGGCCATTGATCGGACCACTTTGTTGAAGTAAGGGAACTCGCAGATGGGGGACCAGAAGAAGGGGGAGAAGAGACTGGGTTATACCCTGGTTTTGCATACATGGGTAATTTTTTGTCCTTATCGCCTGTAAAAGAACGATATGCCTGGTCCATCGGCGGTGATCCATATTTCTCTTGCCAACTCTTAGACCGTCCGAGAGGAGGCTGCAAACCATCTGACGCTAAAAAACCGGATCTATGGTAAGCGCCGTTTGACTGTCCCGATTTCTCAGCCTCGTGCTTTGCGCGGTGCCCTTGAAACCCCAACGCGTCTTGGGTGTCCATATCTATAGCGGAATGCCTTCGAGGTCCGGTGTAATAGCCGTCACCTAAACTTGCTTGTGGTTCCCATTCATCAGCGCCACTCCCCTTGACATTGGGATTAAAGCTATGTTGTCGCTGTCCAGCTGGGGCACGTCTGGTCTTGGGGATCTGTGTTGGGCGGGAGTTAGCCGAAGCGGAGGGTTGATCATCGTCGTCGGAAGATGACGATGAATCCGAAGACGTGTCCATATTTTGCGTCTTCGTCTTTTCGTTCCTGGGCGGGCTCTTATCCTTGTAATTCGAGGCAGCAGATGCTGCTCGTACATGATTCGCGCTCAGATTTGTTGGCTTACTCTCGTACAATCCTGTGCGGCTGTTGCTGTCTCTTGGAGTTGCGGATGTTGCAGACCTCTGAAGTCCAGGACTCACGAAAAACTCCTTTCCACGGCCGCCTGTCTGATACTGCGTGCTTACGCGCGGTCTGTTGCCGAATGGTTCGTTGAGACCCACATTGTCTTTGAACCCTTGCATTGGATCTGGCTTCTTCGCGGTAGGTATAGGACTCGGAGGGGGCGGCATGTTGTGGTGAGCTCGTGAGTTCACCGGAACCTCATCTCTCGACACATGAGAATAAGCTGAACGTGCTTGTTTTTCTTCCCCGAAGCCATTTCTTCTCGGTGACACACCGGGTTTGCTAGACCTTGCCGAACTTGGCATACCTGTGTTGCTACTTGAGTTGGCATCTTGGCAGCGCTCCCATTGATCTCGTCTATATGTTGCTCCTTGCGGCATTGCACCATTCGGCGGCTCACGGACTGGGTGGGAAGTAGCTGATCTTGGGACTCTCGGTGGCACTGTTCGTCTCTGCTGTTGCGGAGTCGCTCCACTCCCATGCTTCATCTGCTCCCACGCCTTGTACTTGTTCTTCTCCTCTTTTGCATCGTCCCCATGTCTCCACGGAGCTGATGTTTCTGGTCGGCTGAATTGTGCATACTTCTGAGCGCCAGAGGGTCTTGGTGGTACATTGGTCTTCGCAGCGTATGGAGGTGGAGGCGGCGGTGGAGGGTAGTTGCTGGCAGGGGGTGCGCCAGCTCGTGGGGGTACGTTTGGCTTTGTTAGGGGTGGAGAGGCGGTGTTGTTGTAAGTATGGAGCAACCCTGCTCTTATGCGTTGTGCATCGTACTTCGCTCGTTGTTGGGGGTCGGTGAGCACTTCATTTGCAGATTGTATGGCTTGAAACTTGGAGTTGAATTCCACCTCATACCCTGGGTTTCGATCAGGATGGTACTTGAGAGCTGTGATAAGCGTTTCATTAGCGACATTCCATAACCACAGATTTTGGTCTTACCAAGCTTCTTAAAAGCCCTCTTGATCTCATTCGCATCCGCTGACGGCTTCAGTTCAAGATCGGCATAGTAGTCGCGATCAGCTTCTACTTTCACCATTCTGCTGAACAACCGCCGTCGATTTGACGATAATCCTCAAGCAGCAGGACGGGCTGTAGGAGCAGGGCTTTAAGCAGATTCCAGGCCATCAAGTAACCACCCGTTGCATCGAGAACTGAGAGCGGCAAGCCAAGCGAGTGATATGGCAATTGAAGAAACTGAGCGGTCAAGAAGTGAATGCTCCGAGCAAAGAGGCGAAGATCGCGGCCCGTTGCAGGCGTTCAAAGAGTGGTGCCTGCGTCAAATAAGTATCCTATAGCTGGCAGCGTGGCGATCGCCTTGCAGCGGTAGCGTTAGCTCTGGATGTGAGCAGCGTTGTGGGCGATAACAAGCGCCTTCAAAGAGTGTAGAGCTCAAGATGCCTATATCTGGTGACGAACAGGAGGGAATGACGACTGTTGAGGCAGCGAATCAGGCCAAGCGTTGGGTCTCATGGTTTTACTGCTCTCATTGGGCATGTCACTAGGCCATGCAGTGTGAGCTGGCGGGCTTAAGGTACCTAGTTTGTTGATTTGAATAAGTCTAGCTTAGTGGTGTTGCTACCGGATTAAAGTTCCGGGGTTCTTCCGGGGCCTTAGCAGGCTACCTCGCTACTAAGGTAAGGGTAGCCTAGAACATGCCCAAAGCCTTCCGCTTCATTTTCTTGGAACTCTGCAGGACAACCAAAAAGTCTACATTGAACGTCTACGTCTTTTCGCAGAGATATGCCCGCAACTCCGTTCGCTTGTTTTCGGGGAGGCTCAGCGAGAAAGGGTTCGAGAAACCCTTTCAAGCATACAACCAATGAGTCCACGAGCGTACTGGTCATGGGGGAAATTGTTGCCGTGATGGATTCATGATTGGGCGCCTATGCTATCACGTTGTTTGCTTTGCGCTCTTTAATGGCTTCAGTGGAGTCAGTACTATCACCAAACGCCACATCTCTTTCGCTCATAAGATCAGCCAATACATCTTTCATCTCTGCAAAGAGCTTGTCAACCTCTTTCTCGGTCCCAACCGTGATCCTCAAGCATCCCAAACAGCCAACTTCCTTGCCTCTGAATCTGACAACCACGCCTTTCATTTCTGCCAAACGTTCATAAACAACCATGGCAGTCTCGTTGCTGGGTTGTCCACCTTGATTCCGCGGCTTGTCCAGGATCTCTACCAGAAGAAAGTTGGAGTCTTCTCCTCCAAGGAACCTTCCCACTCCAGGAATAACAGGCAGCGCCTCTAGCATGCGATCTCTTTGCGTCAAGATCTTTTCCAAATTACTCTGCATGACTGCCAGATTCTTTGGTTGCAAAGCAGCACATGCTAACGCGCTCGTGGGACTTGATATGTTGTAAGGTGCTTTGAGGTTATTGAGCAGGCCAGCAATTGCCGGGGATGTGAACGCTGCACCAAGTCGTATTCCTGCGAGACCAAAAGCTTTGCTTAGGGTTTGCATTACGACTAGATTTGGCCATTCGAGAACCCACTCTGCCATACTTGATCCTTCAGGTGCGAAGTCGATATAGGCTTCATCTAAGACGACCACTCCATTCCAGGTAGGATGTTCGAGGACTTGCTTGAGGTCTAATTTTGAGATGAGACTTGCAGTGGGGTTTCCAGGAGAGCAAATATAGACAATTTTGATCGTTGGATCTGAAGTGAGAGTGTCATTGATGGCTTCAGGACGTAGCTTGAAAGAACCCTTGGTGTCCAGAGGCACTTTGACCACCTCCAGATCATTGACCTGAGCGCTTACCGCGTACATGCCGTATGTAGGAGGACACGTGAGAATCTTGTGTCTCCCTGGTACGCAAAAACATCGTAGTAGAGCATCAATAGCCTCATCGGAGCCTACTCCCAGAAAAAGATTTTCTGGTTTCAGTGTCTTGGGAGTATGGTCATGGGTATTTCGAAACTTGCACAAATGCTGCTTTAACTCGAATTGATGCCTGTACAATGTCAGCAGGAAGTCTTTCGTACTTTGAGACACTGCTCACGGATCAGGATATCTATTAAGCCCAAGCAAATCAATCTCTGCCGCTTTCCGGTCAACGTGACCATTAGCAGCCCCGTTACTGAGTCTACCATCACCGCTGATATCTAAGCCAGGACCATAGGCATTCTCGTTTGCATCAAGCAGAACATTGGTACCATCGTCTTTATAGTCACTACATCGTCAGGCAAGATATTGGGCGTTTGGAGGATGCCGCGTACTCACTCTCTGGCACACCTATAAGGCTCCAATACTAGTATATTTGGTCTCGCACACTTCGAGAGATCGAAAGGCGATTTCGACCCCGTCATTGCGTTTGACCGAAGGAAATCCAGACATTAAAATTCTCAAAATACTTCGAGTTATTTGAATTCTATGCTAGTCTTGATGGGGAAAAGTGGCAAATTGACGTGCATTATCAAAATGGCCAACCCTTCCGTCATTCTGCATAAATATCACGTCGGAAGTACTCGTGTCCTGCCGTCCGGCTTACTGCGCCGGTCCAGTTGAGCTGCCAATTCTGTATTAAACATGTTTATCGAGAGGATGTTCGGGGGGTTTAAAAATGCACCGAAAGTGGCAGCGCGTTGCTACGAACTTCTCAGAGCCTGCCAGCACCCTTCGAAATTCTGATAGAACAAATCCCAGTTCCTATGCGTCCGATGGCCTCGATTTGCTTTTTCCCAGGCAAATTTATGGGATTATTCTCTCACTACTGGTAAAAGAGGTCGATTAGGCTTTCTTCTTGAGGACTAGGATGCTGGCTTAGGGCGATGTAGCTCCGGATTGTCCCTGGAACTGAAGCCCATGCTCCCCCCAGACCAATGAGATCAGACCTTATGCATCACTCTCGGGCGCCCGCAGCTTCACCATCCCACTGTCAATCCCTTGTGGTACCGCACCTGGGCTCACACTTCTGGTGACTTAGAGATCATTAGCCTAAGCGGGTCTGCACTATGGCCTACCAAAACACCTATGCACCCCCAAGGCCTATGCAATACACCTCCGGTCCGCCTAATACGCATAACCATAATGCAGCTCATTTCCCCACCACGCAGCAGCAGCTGTCACACCAGCAGCACCAGCAGTTTTATCCGAACCCTTATCCTCCGCAGTCACAGGCTGCTTCCCCATCATATGTTCAACCACAAGGGCAAGGGCAAGGGCAAGGATTCCAAGGTCAGCCTGATGCCCAAAGGCAGCAATTCCAGCCGAATGTGAATCATGGCAATGGCCAAACACCGCTGATGCAGCCGCCAACCACGGTACCTGATGATCCATTCAAGAAACCCTATCTCCCACCTCAGAGAACGGCAGAGCCGCAGCAGCACTATAAGCAGTATGGTCGGTTGCCCTTTCCTCCTGAAGCATTTGCGTTTATCTTAGCTATGAGACTGTTTATTATGCGTTGCTTTTTTCGGCAAGGAAGCCTTGGCTGACAGCTCTCTGCATTCCTCAGCTCAACCTCCACCAGCCAACCTACGATACAATCAGCCCACGCCAACCCCAAACGTATCCTACTCTCCTGAACAACAAGTCAACAGACCGCCCGAAGTACCCACCACGAGCTCGTCACTATCAGCATCATCCTCCATGACAGTAACAGCTCTCCCAGCAGTATCATCTGCCCAGAGTACACCCACGGCAGAAACCCCTACTCAGCCTCCAGATCCTACAGCCTCAGCCAGCAAAATCTCTCCAATCGACCAAGAGCGCGTCGATGCCCTGCTCAATGTCAACAATCTCCTACTTCAAGAGGTCACAATACTGCAGAAGGCGGGCCTGAAGGCGACTCCCAACCCACAATCTCCCCAAGGGCCCAACCAAGCGAACCAAAGCTCTCCCCAGACAACTCCCATATCAACAGACCCTCCAATTACAGCAACAGGAGATCAAAATGCCGCGACGACAAGCACAAACAGCACGCCTACTACAACCACACCCACCACCGCCGCGCCCTCTCAACCCCCAAACAACCCATCCCAAAACGTCCGAAAGTTCGGCGAATATATGGGCCGCCTAAAAACCAACATTATGTACCTCGTCACCATCTCAGACCCATCTAAAGCAAAACACAGACCACCCTACCCCACACACCTCGAAGAGCCGCCAGCCTGGCTTGTGGAGGGTGTAAAAGACGAAGATAGGGAGATATTCGAGGCGCTGAAGGAGGCGTACGTGAAATTGAGGGGGCTGTGGCCGGATTGGAAACCTCAGCCAAGACCGCAGATGGGGCAGCAACAGATGATGCAGCAACAGGCGCAGGCTATGGCGCAACAGAATCAACAGGCGCAGATGCAGAATCAGCAGGCACAGATGCATAATCAGCAAGTGCCAGCTCAATCTTGATAATGATCATGATCGAAATAGAAAATTTGTGATATGGACATAGAGGAGGTGGATGATTGAGAATTTGAAGAAACAGTACATATACCCCACACGCATCGCATGTGAACTAGCAAGAGCATTGGCTTGTTGGATGTATATACCATTATCCCTATCTGTTGGCAGCATCGTTTATGGCATGCATTTGTGGCGTGGGGGCGTGAGAAAAATGACATGTGGATTACCTAGGTAGCTTTCAGCAATCATATCTTTAAACTCGAGACCGCCCATGCGAGACCCTAGAACTCTTCAGGAATTTCAAACAGCCCACGTTTTTCGAGGAGAGGGCAGACCATTATCAGTATAAAGTATAACATAAAGGGTGCAAACGTTCAGATTTCGTCGTTCGTATTAACATACCATGTGAATCCTTCTAACCATGCCCAGAAAACACAATGCCCTGCTGAAAACGCACAAACGCCACATCTATCCAAACCACGGCCCTCATGCCCAAGCAGGTACCGCCCCTATTGGTATATAGCCGACTGAACCCAGCAAATCATACATCTCTGTCCACTGTACGAGTACGCACCCCCGCGTTCTCTTTTTCTCTTCATGCCAGCCAAAAGCCCGGTTTTAGTTCGCAGACATACACCGGAGTCAGTCGATGCGAATGAAACTCAGCTCGCTTGCAAGTATGGAAGCCCCACTTCTCGGACACCCCGTTCAGTCTGTTAATACGAAGAGCACACAATCCTTTGACTTTCATGAGCAAAGGCAGGCAATTCTCCACATCACAGCCCGAACGTCCATCCTCCTTCCCTCCTGAGTCTCTGCCGAGCTTCAACATCCCGTCGAATCTCCTCATCCGTCAAACGATCAGCACCAGCCCAATTCGCACTACTGGTTCTACTCCTAAACCGATGATGCCTCTCCCTAAACATCTCCTCCATGCGCGGACTTGCCACAGGTCCAAACACAGCGTCCGCATCCATGTTCTCATCCTGAGTCATCAAGAGCTGGCGTAGGTTGGGGGACTGAGCCCAGTCTGGGAGATTGGCTGGTTTGGGTTTGACATTGGAGTCGTCGTCAGTGTATTCGTCCTCGGACTCGGTAGGGATGTCGTCTAGGTGGATGTTTTCACCGTTGATGTATTGGGGGGAGGATTTGACGGGTTGAGGGGCGAGGCGCGAGACGGGTGTTTTGCTGGGGGCTGGCGGGTTGGGAGCATCGGCGAAGGGGATCTTGCCATTTTGGTATTTGGCGATGTCTGGGTGGTGGGCGGGGCGGGAAATTTGGTTGGGATGAGCGTGTTGCTGGTAGGCTTGATTGGCCGTTGTTGATTTCAAGAGAGAGGGTACGTTGTGGTGATGAGATGCTGGAGGAGGCGCGGGTGCGTAGCTGTTGTTGATTATTGAGGCTTTGGGACCACCTGGGCGGATACCTGACTGTCGGATGGGAGGTGCCATCGTAGGTCGGACTCGCATTTCCTGCACAACTTCCTCCTCTGTCTTCCGTCGTTTGGCCTCATTCATCTGATACGAAGGGCCACCTTGTGGGCGAGCTGGTCGCGGAGGTTCATCGTCAGTATCAGGATCGAAGACTCTCTTGATTCCGGGAGGCTTCGCAGGATTTTGCAAAGGGTTATTAAAGGTTCGACTATGATCTGGGACGTTCTGGAGTCTCGATGGAGGCCTCGATCCACCAAGCTCTGGACGTGTTGTAGCTGTCTCAGGTTGATGTGTAACAGGGGCCTACAAGGTCAGTATCTTCTAAATTTTCTGGGGTTTCGAGTTCAGACTTACGTGATCCATACCAGGTCGTTGCGGCATCCGTTGCTGGTCTTTCTTCTGCATCTCAAGCCTTCGCTTCTCGATGGCTTGCCTCTTTGCAATATTCTTGGGGTCTTCGGCGGCAGCAGACCGCTCTCGCTCACGTTGGCGCTCAGCCTCTTGACGCTGCAATTGCTCTTGACGTCTCGCCTCTTCTTGCTGAGCAGCCCGCTTACGTTCGATCTCACGCTTCTGTTCCAGCTTACGCTGAGCTTCCTTCTCATCCTGGAAACAAATTAGTGTCCATGGACTTTGGCCCGGACATATGTTCAACTTACTTGTTCCTTCTTTCTCTCTGCTGCAATGAGTGCTTTCGGCTTCGCTGCCGCTGAGTTTGCAGAAGTCTTGAAGCTGCTATTTGAAGCAGCTGAATGTATCGAGGCATTGCTAGGTTTCTTCGTTACAGCTGGCTGCTTTCCTTGAGGGGGTAACGAATCCTGCAGGCTCGAAGAGAGCGTGGCATTATTCATGCGGATGCCTTGAGATAATGTACCCACGCGAATCGCCACAGGTTGCGGCTTAGGCTTAGGGCCAGTCTCTTTCGCCGGCCTGATCGGCCTTCGCACATCTTTCAGTCTCTGCGTCTGGGATTGTTGGCCTTGCGCATGTGGCGGAGGTGGTCCCATGGACTGAGATGCTACATCGCTCTCTGCAACGTCTGGCTGCTCGGCGGGAGCTTCCTGGTTTGGGGCTTTCCTTGGACTCTGTCTTTTTGGCTTCGTAGGCTCCTTCGCCTGCATTGTATCTTGCTGAACCGGTTTTAATCTCTCTTGCTCGCGACTTCTCTCAGTTTCCACTTCAGCCCGTTGACGCTCCTTGGCCTCCGACACCTTTCTTCGTTCCTCCTTTTCGGTAGAGCTCCTGGTCTTACGACCGGCAGGGTTGCTCTGTGGGCTTTTCGACCTCCTGGTCTTAGCAGACTTGCTTTGTAAGGCACCATCGATGGAATAAACCTGAGGTTCTCCAATTTCGTGCGTGGAAGGAGGAGAGAGAGTCTCCATCTTTGCTTGCGCAGACACGCCCGCACTACTTGAGAATAAGCCTCGAGCAGTCTTCATGATAGATTGCAATTTTGACTTTGAAGCACTCAAAGGTCCATCAACATACCGTTTTGACGTAGGACTGCCAACAGGAGTTGTGGATAGCGTAGCCTTGCTCCCTCTGGCTACTGCAGGTGACGCAGCACCGTGCGCAGATTTCACATTGGCGGGTGCTTGGGCTTTAGGAAGTGATTCAGACTCGGATGTCGAGGCCGCTCTCATGAGATCTGGCAGGTTGAGTTGATGAGCATCGGTTGCGTGCACTGGAGATGGCTCTCTAGTAATTTTTCTATCATTGTGACCAAGGTCAAACGATTGACCGCCAATGGTCTGCTTCCCCCTAATATCTTCCATGATATCGGCAGAAATACTCTTAGACTGTTGCGGCCGGCTTGATGCATTGGGCAGCGACTGGGGAGGCTTGATCCAGTCATCGTCGCCTTCTTCAGTAGATCGAGTCGTGACTGATTTCAAGGCGAGGCTAGCTGCTTGCTGCAAGTTCTGAGATTGAGACTCCGTGCTTGGAAGCTCAGGATAGCTCAGATTTGTGGCAGCTGCAACAGCTGGGATTGATTTTGTGGGGCGAGCAGGCTTTGATTTCCCCAGCATATTTATCCGATCATGGAGCCGCTGTGTGGAAGACTTGTTGTGCAGCTTGGTCATCTTCGAGTCTTCTGACTCTTCTCGTGCGAGCGCTGGCCTGTCCGTATCAATGTCCATTTCATGTTTGTCCACTTCTTCTGGTTGCTTGTAGCCTCCCAAAGACTTCCCCCCCGTAAATCGCCCTAAGTAGCTTCCACGACTTGCAGGTCCCTTGGATTGATCGAGGTGACTTGTTCGAGACACACGTACTCCGATGCTCTTCTTCGTTGTCAATGGCTCGCGAGCAGGAAGCGCAGCGAATGTGAGACTGCTCTTTCGGACAATGGGTCTCGGTGGACTCGATCCTTGAGAGGGTGTACGCGACTCGTCCACAATGAGATCTTCATCCATATCCTTGTCGTCCATATCCTTGTCGTCCATATCCTTGTCGTCCATATCCTTGTCATCCATATCCTTGTCCTCCATGTCCAAGTCCATTGCATCTTTCAAAGGCTGATCTGCAGCTTCCGCATCTTGCTCTTTGGGAGCAAGCATAACCGGTTCTGGTACATTTTCGATTTCTACAGCTTGAGGCTTCTCTTTTTGCGGGCTAGCTTTGGTGGAAACTCTTTTAGTGAATTCATCTCTGGCAGAATGAAAGGAGGGTTCGGTGGTGCTGCGGTCCTCTAAGTGGCTTGCCATATTCAACTCCGCTCTGACTGAGGACGGTGGAAAATCTTCAACGGTGTCATGTGTTTCTGCTGACGACTGCACCACCGCCGGTTCCTGGTTAATATCCATACCATCCTCTGAAAGGCCATGATAGCCCGAGTCGGTGTTCGCTTTATCTAGCTTCTTGGCGGTAAGGGGCGCCACAGTATCTTCGGCTACTTGGAAGGCAGGAGTAGGCTGGAATGGGCTCGCTCTTTGCAGAGGGCTACCGTTGGTTCGAGCATTGGCCGAGAAAATGTCTGTCAAAGGCTACAGACAGATTAGCACTGCCCGAGTTGTTGGAATATCCTAGTTTACTTCTCGAGCCTCCAATGGGTTTCGTTTTCTTGCAGTCCGCGGGGTCTTGCCTCGTAGTTTCCCTGGTGTCTTGAAGATCTCTGTAACATTGACTTGATTCTTGCAGAATATCGCAGTCATATGCTCGTTCAGCCATTCGACTTCATTGCGGGCTGAGAAGGTGAAGTCCTCGATTTCTTGTCCGCAGAATTGGGCGACTTGGTCATTCTCGTCGTTGACCCATTGCGCTGATCCCACAGGCAGTTGCGCCCGAGAGCGCACAGCCGCCATTGTTGAGAGCGACGGAGGCTTTTTGGAGAAAGAGAAGAAAGTCGCAAAGAAGTTGGGCGATTTTAGTAGGTTTTGAGCACGAAGAGCGCCAGGCTTGGATGTTGGCGACAGTAGATGCTACCGTGCTCGGCGTGTTTGCGTCATGAAGATTCAAATGTTGCAAGTACGAAGTTCGAGAAGAAGCAATGCTATAATTAAGGTACAGGAGCTCCTGTCCTGTGCAATGCTGAATGATTAGTATGGATTTCGAGTTCTGTACTCTCCGCTGCGGTGTCGATCAAAACAATGGAAAGTCGCGCTAGTAGCCTTATCACGTGATTCTTCTATGTTATCTTCTACGAATACGATTGTCTTACTTCTTTCATTCCTACTCATTCCTTTTTTAGTTGCGTGTATTGTTTCTCATCATCTATGTGTGTACGCTGATTATCGATGTATAGCCTTCTTCTTGTAAACCCCATTTTCACCGGCCATAATGCTCTTGCAAAGAGCTAGTAGGTTTTCTTTTCTCTCGTCTCAAGTGATCCCTTCAAGTGGACGCCGTGTTCGAGATGGCCATGCGAACGCGATACCTGACGCTCGAGCCTTCTCTACCGGCTCTCCGCGTCGGATCATAGAGCTCACTGGCCCCTCACAAGAACGGATAAATGTTCGAGAAGCCGTTGTCAAGATTTGCTTAAGACTTCCATGCAGCACTGGCTAAAGATGGCTGGATTGGCATAGCATTGCCTGAAGGTCTGGGTAGCGCCGGCCTTGGTATTTCAGAAGCTACCATAATGCTTCAGACCATCTCACAGGGTGGCGCCGGAATAGCTAGTGCTCAATCGATCCATGCAAATGGGAATGCTACGCAACTTGTGGCGAAGTTCACTACGGCGGAGCAGCGGGAAAGGATGCTACTCAGATTGATTGGAGGTGAGTGGAAGGCATGTTTTAGTGTTTACTAAACCAAGGTTAGGAGACCATTGAGAGTACAGCGTCTCACTACAGCGTCTCACTGTCCGAGCAATGAATTACGTCAGATCATCAGTACTGGCTTAGAGACCCCGAAATTGAAAACTCAGGCGTTTCGTGATGGGGACTCATACCGTATATCGGACCAAAAGATTTGGATATCTTCTGCTCAGGTCGCCTCAAAACTGATATGTATTGCTTGCGCGAACAACCCCCTTGCAGGATGTCAAGAAGCCTTCAGAGGGACTCTCACTATTCTTCATATGTTTTGATAAGCAAGCCCCAGGGCTTAATTTGAGGGAGATGAAGAAAAATTAAAGAAAATGGGCGGTAGAGCTGTCGATGCTGATGAAGTATTCTTTGAGAACTATCGAGCCCCAGTAGATACACTGATAGGTGAAGAGGGACAAGGGTTCAAAACTGTATGTTGGCAATTTGCGCATCCAACTATATTCGTCATGGCTGACCGTTGCAGGTTCTCCATGGAATGAACGCTGAGCGCTGCTTGCTCGCAGGCGAGGCTCTAGTCTTGGGCTATGCTGCACTTAAAACGCAGCGAAATATGCACAGGAGCGTGTAGTCTTCGGGAGACCTATTGGTCAGAACCAAGGCATCCAACATCCGCTTGCAGCATCGTAGATGAATCTGTAAGCAGCTAAACTTGCGACATATCACACTGCCCGAGTGTATGTCGCCAGTGTCAGGGACAACGATATCACACCACACGGGGTGGGTGTTGCTTGTAATACTGCAAATTACCTAGCTGCTGAAGCAGCGTTCACCGCATGCGAAAGATCTGTGAGTTGCATTGACGACATGAAGACTAGCTAAGTGTTTGCAGGTGCTGGCTCACCGTGGTATGGGGTATGCGTCAGAATATCATGTGGAGAGGTACCTCCGGGAGTGCTTCGTTCCTTGTATAGCACCCGCAAACAGAGCGAGTGGAATCAATGAATCCCTCATCTGGAGGCTTCGGCCATTGACACTTGATAGGAAATGATCATGAATTATGTTGGCGAGAAGGTTGAGGGACTTCCGAGAAGCTATTGAACATTTCAAGAACACATCTACATCATTGAGATTATAATGGAGCAAGACTCGTAGAATTTGTCAGGAGGTGGGGATTTGATGCATGCCACGAAATGCCAAGGCTCTATCCTTGAGTAGGCTTAGCTCCCCCTTGGCACTTGCTCACTCCAGCTTGCCAGTACATAAAATAATATATGTTGCAAAAAGGGGCGTTAGAATTCCAATTGCCAAGGTCCCTACGGGTGGTAACTCGATAAGGTCACCAATCCTCATCATCTGACCAAGATTTCTCCGTCCCCAGCTTCTCGGAATCAGGGGACCATACCGCGATGAAGTCTTCCCATTGATTCGTGGTCAATCAATGATTCCGGCTCCCACCTCCAGTCATTCTATCGAGTTTGTCACGCGCAATCCTCACACCATCCCTTTGAAGATGCAACTCCCGCAATTCGTCCCAATCATCCTGCATCTCCGCTTGCTCTTCGTCTTCCTCGCTGTAGAAATCCTCATCGATTGGAACGCGGCCCATCATCCAATCGTTGGTGGCATGAAGCCAGTCGCGGACGCGGTCGGTGGTCGTTCCAGGCGTCAATCCACGGGGCATATACCATGAGGCTTTCGCGGCACTGACACGGGCAAATAGTTCCATGATTTTTGTTACGTCATTATATCCCGCTTCGGCGACGGACGGGTCTCCATTATAGCTTAGCAAGTTAAGAGCTTTGCCATTCTGAGTCCATGCCGCCATCTCATTGTCTGCAAAGAAGAAGGAGACTCGTTGCAGTGGAGGTACACCACATAGCTCTTTCCGACAGTTTCGAAGTTGCCTCCAAATGTCGATAACATTTGTCGGACGATCAGGGTGTGGTGGCTGTATCTCTATGAAAAGGTGAGGTATTTTGCCGTAGTCCCTTGAATGCCGTTGTGCAATAAAACAGGTCTCTGCAAGGCTATCAAATCGAATGCCCTGACGAGTGACGCGGAGAAAGATCGGATATATCTGGACCATATCGACGACTTCAGCACCAATCTGGCTGTTGGCTACCAGCAAGGGAGAGGGAGGATCCTTGGAATCGTTTGGGCACCGCCTCAGGTAGATGGCTTCCGCAGAAGGGTCTCGAGATACAAAAAGACTGAACCTGTAGATATCGCGGCGTAATTCAAGAGGAATTCGGAGTAGTTGGGAAGGCGCTAACGCTTCCGGGTTTTGGTCCGTCATGTTCACCGCTTTCATTATCGTGTCGGAATACGCTGCGTCTTGTAATCTTGTCTTCATCGAATATCAATACGGAAGAAAGCGTTGTCCCAGTTCCTAGAAACTCTCGCTGAATGGTTTGACTGCGATAGTCGAGATGTTGGAGGTGGAAATCCTTGTGACGGCAAAGATTCCGCGGATTGACAAGGTCGAAGAGATAGTTGAAATGTTTGAGATGATGTGCTTTGGGTGCTGGTAGAGATATATCAGATACCGAAGAGATACTTGAAACATTTGAGATACTGTTGTGATGTGCCTTTGGTGATGGCAGAAGGATATCGATTATCGAAGAGACGCTGAGATTGATCAAATGAAGTGACTTTTGTGGTAAGTGTAGAAGGGTACGAACATTAAAGAGGTCGAGCGAACAGAAGTGGATCAATTGTGAGTCACTTTGGCTCTGGAGATGTAAAAGTAAAAGGTAAAACTCAAAGTGGGCGCAGCCGGACATTGTCCCTTATAGGATTTGTTGAGTCAGTATAGTAGTATAGTGTATGCTATGAGTCCGGGTTATAACCATGGATAGAATGGTTGAACAATGAGTTTATGCCTTAGTTGGCTTGATTAATGAACAGTTGATAGATATTGAAATCTTACAAGAAGATGTAGGAGTGCTAAGCGAGTACTCCTAGCTACCATGGTAACTCTATTTACCCTAAGAATTAACTGGACAATCACTCATATTCGGACGGAGCCCCCTACGGATTTGATTGTTTCACAGTATTTCCCGTTCTTTTCTCCTTTCTTTTCTTCCCCAGGGACTCAAAGTGAGACGTCGAACATCTTGATGGCTAATCGTATTGGTGTAGATATGCCTCCTTCACAGGTTTCTAGTACTCACTCGAGACTGGTACCCGTCTCGAGGAGTCCGACAGCTCAACTAACTACCCAGTTGCGAAACCGAGAAACGCCTATAGAGTATCGACCGACCTCGACCAATCAGTCTTGTGGTACCCTTGAGCAGCAACGGACTACAGAGCTTGGCGACGAGATGCGAGCTGTATCGTCAATATACACAGCCTGCATTGGAGACCAAACCCTGTCACCTACTGTTCAGGGTATGTACCGCCTGGTGACCACCCTCGCCACTGAAGCAGTCCCGGAATCCGACGCGCATCTCGGCAGCTCGATGGAAAAGGCGAACATTGTTCGCACAGTCGATCGTTTTGTTCGGGAGGACACCTCGGAATACGGCACTGCTTGACGCGCACTATCGAGTCAGACGAACGATACTAGGTTTTTTCGTTTCCACGCACACTTGGGCGACTATGCAGGGAATTTGTGAGATACAATGAAGGACAAGCCACAGCCGTGATCTTCCATCGTCTTATCGCAACCATAGGGGAATTTAGGAGGGACTGGACGAGGGTAACGAGCATAGATTTCAGCTACTGCAGCAACCATTGCCATGATTCTATACCGAGAAATCCGCGCAAAAGTGGCAAGCTTGAGGGTCTTATTTTAGTGTCTTGGGCCATTGTCTGAGGATTTGGGCTTTTGGACCGGGGTCAACCAATTCAGCCTCCATCGGGTTTCGGTGGCTGTTCATTGCACTTGAGCCCCCCAAGGGGGGCCCCGATCTTGTGTCTCTTGCACGAACACTCCGCCTGTACTCGTACTAACATGCATAAAAAACCAATACCTTTCAAGCTCAGGCAGTGATTTTTGACAGAAATTCTTGGCGCAATACAGCAGTCCCATTACCCTCTTCTGAGTTCCCCCCCCCGGCATTGCGAACATCGATCAGCATTCTCAATCATTGCGGGAAGTCCTGGGGGCGCACACCATGGGGGCGCAACGCACAGTTCGGAAATAACCGTAAATGGCGAGGTCCTTAGATTTATATAGGGATTATATATAAATCTAAGTACTACCGTATCAGCTATATTACCGTCACCTCTTTAAACGGTAACGTAGTATATCGTCATTATATATATAGCTGTCGCTTATCTACCCTATTTATACCTCCTACACGTCGCTGTCACTCTTCCACCCCATTATTCCGCCTTATACCATATGAACCGACGACTATAGTAAACCCCTGGCTGAAGGTCTATATTTACTCGGGGGTGTCGAACGTCTCCTTATCGGCGGGGGGCTCAAGGTATTCGAGTGGAATCTTATCGATAACTTTTTAAATAGTAGGGAGGATAGAAGGGCTAAGGTCTATATATAGGGCCTAAGCCATGACGGGCTAGCGAGCTGGCGATAACGAGGTAAAAGAGGGGTAGCTTAGGGGGGGCGATAGCGACGTAAAGAATAATATATAAAAAGAATAGAGGTAAGGGTTAAAAATTTATAGACATACGGTTCAAAAGGTGGTATATAATATGGCTAATGCGGTAGTACTTAGATTTATATATAATTCCTATATAAACGTGAGTACCGAGCATCAAGTCCGTTAACCCCGAACTGTGCGTTGCGCCCCCATGGTGTGCGCCCCCAGGACTTCCCGCAATCCTTGGGTTGGTAGAGGACCAAGATCGCTACTCCTCCAAACGCTCCGTATGACGCTACCGCCTATGTGTATGGTGCAAGAATAATCAATAGGAACTTGTATCGGACCTTTCACGAGCTCAGCAATTGTACAATAAGTGCTGTATTCCAGCTTGTCGGGCCGATGGCATTCCCAAGTTCTCTTCACATCATGGCGAGATGTGAACAATGAAAAAGGCCAGTTTCGCTAGCGTAGTAAGCTTGATGGTCATATACAAAGAACATGGACAATAACAGGGAGTACGTTTGTGGGTTGGAAGGATGATGGTTCTGTTCTGCTGTGGATTCTGCTTGCCTCAGTCCCTCAGATGTGCCAAGCTCCGCTAAGCCCCTTCGGGTTAGCTTCCGCTCGCTAAGCCCCTTCGGGTTAGCGCCTTCTGCTTACTACGGAACCTCTAGGTAGTACGTCTAAGTTGCCTCAGTCCCTCAGACCTGCCGAGCCACCGCTAAGCCCCTTCGGGTTAGCTCCCGTTTACTAAGCCCCTTCGGGTTAGAAATACTAACTTCGTAGTTAAACGGCGGTAGGTTTAAGCGTAAAACCTTATATTTTTATTAAATTCGTATTATTTTCGCGGGCCGCCTATATAAATTTTTCCGTTAATTTTTTTCTTTATTAATAATTAACTTTACGACGCGATCGTTATTTAATTATTTTAAAATAAGATTTAAATTAATCGCGCGTTAATACTTTTATATATACTCTTTCGAATATAATTATTTATAATATTATCTATTATATATATAACGAAATAAATATAGGTTATTTAAAAATCCTTAATTATAACTCGAGTTTCGATTATTATTATAATAATTATTATCTATTACTAGTTTTTATTCTTTATTATCGGTAGGTCCCCTTCGTTATAAAACTCTCCGCGAAATATATTTAAAATTAAAACTAATATTTATTATAATAGTATTATATATAATAGGCGATTTCGCGTCTACGCCTATTATAATAAAGATAAATAATTTATATAAAACTTTAAATCGAGAGTATATAGAAGGCGCCGCGATATATTATTTTAAAATCGAGTTTAAGGAGAAGTAATATAATATTTTAAATATATTATTAAACTAGAGAACGGATTTAATTTTAATTATAAAAACTAGATTTAATAAAAGTATCGTTTTTTAGATTTTATTATTAATATTTTTACCTATTAAAGCGGTATTAATTATTATACTTTTAAATACTTTATTAGAAGAGTAATATAAGAAATTAAATCGTATATTTAATTATCGATTCTTCGTTTTAAACGGCGATAATAATAAGCCCGTTAATATTATAATAATATACTCCGGTTACTTTACCTACGGTATAATAACTAAACGCGATTTATAAATAAATAGTTAATAATAATAATCTTTACGAGTTTTAAGATTACTAGTTCGAGTAATTTTAATACCGATATACTACGGTATATTAACTTTATATTACGGTTATATTTATTAATAATCGACGAGCTTTATCTAATAACCGAGTAGAAGGAGTTTCGACTAGTATACTTTAATTTAGGTATCCTCCGAAAATAATTATTACTTAACGTCCCTCTTTTAGGGGTCTCTATAACGCTTAATATTAAAATATTTAAAATTATATAAAAGCGATATACTTTCTCGGAAGATATTATTATTATAAAGACTCCGTTTAATCGGTTAAAGATATATATTATAAAGTAGTAGTATATTATATACGCCTACGCCCCGCCAAAGGCGCTAGTATATTATATACGCCTACGCCCCGCTACCTTTATAATATTATTATTTATCGATACGGGGTTCTAGCCTTAATATCGCGGGGTTTTAATTTTTAGTAATCCTATATCGAGTTAGCGTTCCCCCGTTTTATTAGAATTCTTAGAGATTAATTCTACTATTAAATCTAGGATTTAAAAACTACTTAATAATAAACCCCGTAATTACTTTATATTTTTTATATTATTATTAAGCCGCTAGCTCTACGCTAGCGGCTTTAGGTATTATAATTTTAATCTTTTAAATCTTTTTAAGGAAAAGATCTATTATTATTACGATATCGGGTTTAACCTTAAGACGTCTAAAAGAATTTAACGACGATAATATCGATTAAGCCCCCTCTAACGACCCCCGCCGTAAAGATAATAATAAATTCGAAGGTATTATTACCCTTAAAGAGACTTTAGACGTATAATTTAAAGTTATTAAAGAAGAAAACCGTCGCCTTAAATAATAATAAGAGTTAAGGGTATTATAAACTTAAAATTAAAAACTATATAATTCTATTATTTCTACGCCCGCTAACGGAGTATTAGTAGAATTTACTATTTATAGTAGAGGTCCCTTAATTATTACGCCTACCGGTAGAATAGTAATAAGTTTAATTATATTTAATAAGGATATTCTTATTAAGGCGAAAATACTACGCCTTAATAAAATACGTTCTTATAAAAGTACGAGCGAAGGTAAATATTTACATTAATTCCGCGACGTAAACGTTAAATTTTTAATTAGTCTTAAATATTTTACTACCGATTATTTAAGGATCGTATATTATATAGACTCGTTAGAGGGTAACCCTTTAACGTAGTAGTATAAATACTACGATTTATATAATTTAATTAATATTACGTTTAACTCTTTTAAAAAGTTTCTTTTTAATTTAATAACGGATTTAGTTAACCGTCGTCTCCTCGCCTACGAGAAGTAGGAGGAAACTAAATAATAGTCTTATTAAAAGATATCGTTATTTAAAACCTACTTTAAAGAAATAAAGGCCTAGTTATCTCTATTTTCGGAGGAGTATAAAGTAAATTTCTTTTTAACTAAACTTAAACCTAAACTTAAGAATAAAATCCTTAATACCGGTAATATATTTATTTAAAGGGAAGAAATTTTTACCTAGACTATTATATAAGAAAAGAATTTAAAGTATATATAGTTAATAGGTAGCTTTAATTTTAATTCGGGTTTCTAATTAAAGAACCCTAATAAAGAAAAACCTATAATAGACCGAATTATTAAATCTAATACCGGCGATAGCGTTAAATAAATATATTTAAAAGAGAAGAGTAATAAATATAAAGTTAATACTATTAATTCTTCGTATAATAAAATTATCTATTATTATTATAAAGTAGAAGGCTATATTAAGCCTAAATATCTTAATATAAATAAATTAATTATAAACGTCGGTACGATATCGGTAAAAAATAATTAAATTTAATTTACGCCTCGGAAGAAGGGTAAGAAAAACGATTAATAAAAGTATACCCTTTTATTCTTTCTAAGGGTTAGATTACCCTTTAAAATAAAGTTAAGTAATTTATTACCTTAATTAATTTAAAAGTATAAATTAATTTAATCTTATAACGATTCGTCGTTAAAAATAATTTAGAACCTTATAATACTACCTTACTACTAGCTAAAGTAATTAACGGGTAAAGTATATATTATTATAGCGCGTATTAATTAGATTATTAGATAGTCGATAATTAAAGTTAAGGGTGTAAATATAATATTTTATTCTATACTATAAACTTTAAAAATTTAGACGTTATTCTAGGTATACCTAGATTACGTTAATTAAAAATATTAATTAATTCTAAGGCGGACTAATAGCGGTTTAAAGTTAATTTTAATAATTTATAAATTAAAGAACTAGCTAAATTCACTAGTAGTCTTAAAAATAAACCGAATATATTCGCGGTCGTATATATTACGGTATTATAAGGCGAATAAGAAGAACTTCCTAACCTAAAGGTTTTTAAGGAATTTATAGGGTTTTATAATATTTTTTCTAACGAGAAAACGAGTACCCTACCTATTTTTAAATAAGGGGATTACGTTATCGAGATAAAGATTAATAAAGAACCGCCTTATAGGCCTCTCTATAACTTATTTTAAATTAAATTATCGGAGTTATAGTATTATTTAGAATCCTTATTTTATAAAGGCTAGATCCGTTATTTAATTTTATTAACTAGAGTATTTATTCTTTTTATACCTAAAAAGGATAATAGGCTATATCTTTACGTAGATTACCGGGGCTTAAATATAATAACTATTAAGAATTAATACCCGTTACCTTTAATTACCGAGATATTAGACCGTTTATACGGTTCTAAAATCTTTACGAAATTAAATCTTAAGGATATTTATTATAAGATCTAGATTAAGAAAGGTAATAAATAAAAAATTATTTTCCGAACTCGCTATAGTTACTTCGAATATTTAGTTATATCTTTTAGGCTTATTAATATACCGGTAACGTTTTAAGTTTATATTAACCGTATATTTATAAATTTAGTAGATATAACGTACGTAGTATATCTAAATAATATTCTAATTTATAGTATTAAACCGGCGGAGTATTAACGGTATATTAAGTAAATATTTAAACGATTATATTAGTTCTAGCTATTTATTAACCTTAAGAAATACCGATTTAATACCGAAACGGTCGAGTTCTTAGGTTTTATAATATTTATTAATAAGGTAGTTATAAACCCGGAACGCGTTAAGATTATTAAGAAATAACCTTAACCAAAAATATATCGGGAGGTATAAGTCTTTTTAGGCTTCGTTAACTTTTATAGGCGGTTTATTTATAATTATTCTAGTATAACTACGCCGTTTACTAGCCTATTTAAGAGTAGTAAAGTAAATAAGAAAGTAAATCCGTTTAAATAGATAGATAGCGCTGCGAAAACGTTTTAGATTTTACGAGATATATTCGTAAACGCGCCTTTTCTACGTTATTACGATCTAACTAAATAATTACGTATAAAGACGGATACTTCTAACTTTAGCCTTAGCTCTATATTATTATAATAAAATAAGGATAATTATTAACGCCTTATAACGTTCTAGTTACGGAAATTAAATCCCCTAGAATAGAATTATAAGACCTATAATTAAGAATTACTCGCTATTATAGCGGTAATAAAATAATAACGATATTACCTAAAAGGTAGCCCCTATTATATTAAAATCTAGATTAATTATAATAATTTAAAGGGTTTTATAAAATAGAAGGAGTTAAATTTTAAATAGGCCCGTTAAATATTTAAATTAACTACCTATAACTTTAAGATCTTTTATCGGGCTAGGAAATTAAATCTTATTAATATATTATCGCGGCGCCTTAATTATAAGGGAGTATCGCCGTTAAATATTAAATTATTATTAATACTTTAAAATAAACTTACTCTTTAGACTAGTAGTTAGTTATTAGAAAGAGATAAAGAAATAAGGGTAGTTATAACCCCTACTTTTTAAATTATAAAGTTAAGAGTAGTAATTCTAAAGCGGGATATTATAGTAGTACCTGAAATTATATATAATAATCCTAAAAGGCCTATTAAAATACTAATTCGGGAATTATAAACTTATAATAATTAAATAAACTCTTTTCGAACTAGAGCGAATATATTAAAGGACCGCCGTTATATAAAGAATAAAATATAGGTTATAGACTCTAAAAGATTATTAAGATATAACGGTCGCCTTTATATATTAAAGGATAAAGCTCTAAAGGAAGAGTTTATAAAGAGGTATTATAATAATCCTCTAATAAACTATTTTAGCGCTACGAAGTCGTATAAATTATTTACCCGAAATTTTTTCTAGGAGGGTAGCCTAAAGTAAGTTACGAACTATATTAAAATTTACGATATATATTAACGGACGAAGGCGCCGCGATATCGTTTATATAATGAATTAAATTCGCTTCCTATTACTATTTAATTATAGAAGGAAATTTCTATAAATTTTATAACTAGTTTACCGCCTAGTAAATATAGAAGTATCGTTTATAATATTATCTTTATCGTAGTAGATCGATTTATTAAAATAACTAGATATATATTTATAATTATTAAAATCGATATTATTTAACTAGCGGAAGTATTCTACTCTAAAATTATTTACCGTTATAGTATACTTAATAGTATCGTTAGCGATAAAGGCTCTATTTTTATAAGCGCCTTCTAATCGGCTATATATTTTTATTCGAAAATAAAACGACGCCTAAATATTATTTTTTACTTTTAAATAAATAAATAAATAAAGCGCCTAAATTAGGTATTAGAGTATTATTTACGTATATTTATTAATAATAAATAAATAAATTAAGCTAGATTACTACTTATAGTAGAATTCTTAATAAATAATAGTTAGAGTACTATCGTCGGAACGACGTTATTTTTCCGTATATACGGTTATTATCCTAAAATCCGTTAAGAGGTCGAGGACGATTTTAGGGAAGGAAGAGTACTAACTATAAATAATAAAATACGATAATTATAAAATTTAAAGAATAAAATTATAGAGCGCCTTTAAAGCGCTACCGAATATTAAATTAAATAGTATAATAAAACGTATAAACTATAAAGTTATAAGGTTAGCGATTTAGTTATATTAATAATTAAAAACCTAAAATAAAAGCGCCTAAGTAAGAAATTATCCTATAAGTTTATAAGACCCTTTAGGATTATTAATAAAATAGGAGTATAAATTTACCGCCTATTACTATTTTCTACGTATAGAATTTATAATACCTTTTATATATCGTTACTTAAGTTATATTATCTTCGCGACTACGTTAATACGGCGGAATCTTTTATATAAGCCCCCGAATTTATTAATAATAATAAGCTATAAGAGGTAGAAGAGGTAATTAATAAAGTTAAAAATAAAGAAAGTATTTAATATAAAATTAAATAAATTAATTAAGGCGAAAAATATAATTAATAATTACTAGACGAAGAGTTTATTAATACTAGTAAATTAATTAAAGCCTTTAAATAGGCGGGTAGTAAATATAAATATATAGATATAATTAAAGAGGTTACCTAGTCGTATAAGATAATAAGGCGGAATAAACGGAGCCGACGTTAAAAATAAATATTACTACTTCTATATTAATATTTATATAACGGATATTCTCCTTTATACTTATAACCTTATTATACGGTTTTAAGATATAACTAAATTTAATTTATTATTAAACTATTTATATACGATAACGATAAGATATTATATTTATAAGAATATTTTTACTTTAGGTATAGTTTATATAGATATTTAAAATATATTATTAAATAATATATTTAGGTAAGTTTAGTTAACGCCGATTTAAGAAAAAAAGAATTCGATATCGCTACTATATTATACGAAAGATTTAGTTATTATCGGAATTATTAGAAGAAGACGTAGTCTCTTTAATATAATCCTTAAGGATATTATCTTCCTCGGGACTCTTTAGGTCCCGTTTATATTAACGGAAACTCTCGGCCTTTTTTTCGAGAATTTTATTTATCGCCTTTAATTCCTTAATATATTAATTCGCCGCCGTTAATTAATTCTATAGGTTAGCGATTATAGTAGGGGCTTACCTACTAATTATTATTATTTTATTATATACTTTACGTTATTAAGTGATTTCCTTATTTATTAAATTATATTTACGTTCTTCTTTAGGAGTTCTATTACCGATACGGGTATATTAATATATAAATCTCTTTACCTTCCTTCGGAAAGACTTAAGAATCTATTATTATTAATATATACCGCTTTAAAGTTTATAATCATAACTTACCTTTACGTAACGGTCGATTCCGTAGCGATTAATATAATAGAGTATATAAGGAGGGGATGTACCTCGAATATAATTATTATTAAATTAATAGAAGTAGACCCGGTAAAGGAGTTATAAAGCGTAGTAAACTACTATTATAGTTAGTATTACGTAGTCGCGCTAATAACGGACTAGTTATATTTACTAGTATATTTATAACTAAAATAAATTAGTATAAATAAACTAATACTATCGGTAAATAGGAGTTACTTATAGAGTTAGAAGAAAGCTATATATAACGAGAGTATTATTTATATATTAGTTATAATACTAGAACACTATTATAGAGTTAGAGTAATAATATATAAAAGAGGCTAAAGAAGTTATAAAGAGAGAAAATAATAAACGAACGAGTTTATTTATATAATAGACCGTCGCGCTAAATACCTTATTATTATAATACGTCGATACGCGCCTCCGCTCCGCTACCTCGCTCTTATTAATAGATATAACCGTTACTATAGTAGTTATATTATTACTAATCTCCCGGTATAATATTAGGACTATACCGTTTATATATAGTACTTTACTACTAGTATTTATTATAGTATAGTAGGAGTATATAGTAAAGGTAGCTACTACTATTCCGCTACTAGTACTATGGGTACTATAGGAATAATCTAATATACTATATTCACTATAAATACTACAAGCGCTATAGGAACGACAGCGTATACTATTTCGCTCCGTTACTATTATATATAATAGTACTATAGGGACGAAAGAAATATTATTTACTTAATTACTATTACTATATATTAACACTATAGGGATAGCTTTATAAATATACTATTTATTTACTACTAATACTACTATATAGTAGAGGTAGTTTAGTAGTATTACTCTTCCGTTACTAGTACTATATAATAATATTATAAGAAATGATTTCGTATCGCTTCGCGACTAGTACTATATATTAGCGCTATAGGACCGATAATATAAATTAAAAGACTCTTTTCCTTTATTTCCTCTAAGGGGTTTTAAAGGTTTTTTTAACGAGCTTCGACTAATTAACTAAGTATTATTCCGTGACTAGTATTATAGGTATTAAAGGATTAGGTACGTAACCTTATACTTAGGTTATTATATAATAACGCCGTCGTATTAGATAACTCTTTTCCCTTATTTCTCTTAAGGGGTTTAAAGGTTTTTTAATAAATATCTTTTAATTAAAGTATTTAGGTACCTAGAGACTAAGACCTAAAGAGGGAGGTAATTATAAAATAGTAGTATATTATATATACCTACGCCCCGCTAAAGGCGTTAGTATATTATATACGCCTACGCCCCGCCACCTTTATAATATTATTATTTATCGATATAGGGTTCTAGCTTTAGTATCGCGGGGTTCTAACTCTTAATAATCCTATATCGAGTTAACGTTCCCCCGTTTTATTAGAATCCTTAGAGATTAATTCTACTATTAAATCTAGGATTTAAAAACTATTTAATAATGAACCCCGTAACTACCTTACGTCTTTTATATTATTACTAAGCCGCTAGCTCTACGCCAGCGGCCTTAGGTATTATATATATTTAAATTAATACTACCTATAATCCTATTAACGGTATATTTAACCTATAGTATATTTTACCGTCGTAGATTACTACCGCCTAAGATATTCCGAAGACGATTATTTTTATAGATTCCGTAACCTAGGTTAAGGATATATATTAATTAATACGTATATAAATAAGACGATTATTATATCCGATCGAGGGTACGAAATTAATCGTACTTTTTTTCACGACGATAACTACTCGAGATAAATAAGATATCGCGATATATTTTAGTTTACTATCTACCTAAGGTTTATCTTTATATATTATTATTATAACTAATACCTATAGGTTAGGGGTTAATAATCTAGATATAAAGAGGGTTATTTAATAATTACTCTCTTCGTTTATTTAAAAGGTATATTAATATATAGGACGCGCGATACGTTATAATCGGGGGTAGGTATATTTTATTTTATTATATTTACCTTAATATATAGGCCCTAGAAACGGGGCGTCTTTAGCGGAGCCGGCTTCGCTTAATAATATAATAATAAAATCTTTATCGGGGCCGAGAAAAGCTTATATAAATTATATAAATATTAACCGACGAGCTCGAATAATATTTAATTTATACGATCTTCTTAATATACCCGGGAGCGGTTATATTCGCGACGTCGACCTCGCCTTTTTAAATAATACGGAATATAATATACCGAATTATACGAAGTTATTCCCTTATTACTCGGTTTATAATCTAGAATTATAAATACTTATTATTATTTACGCGGAGTTAAATAAATCGGTAGACGAGAATTTATTTAAATATTTATAATATATATCTAAGCTTCGAGCTTAGCGATATTAAAAATTAAATAAAAAATTCGTCGATTTATATTAATATTTCCCTACGTCCTTAATAATACTTAATAAAATCTTAAAAGATTTAACGACGTAGGTAGAGAGTATTCGCGATAAACGAATTATATATTAATTAATTAATAACGCGTAATCTAGCCTTTACCTATATTATATTAAAATATTAAATATCCTAGAGTAGAGACGATAAAAAGAGTTAAATCGGGGTAAAATATTCGATATATAAATAATATATAACGATATTAAAAAAAAGCGGCGGTTAAATCCGTTATTTAATAAGGAGTAAACTAAATTTAAAGAGCGAAGGGATAACTAGTTAATTAAAATAAAATATAAATTAATAATTAAGAAAATATATATTAAGGGTAGAATCGTAATTAATAGGGTAAAAGTTAAACGATTAAATATATTTATTATAAAGAGTAAATCTCGTATTAAAATTAACGCGGCGGAGAGTTAATTTAATAAATTTTAAAATACGGAGCCGAAGACGACCTAATATAAAGGTAGTAAATATTATATTATTAAAGAATAATATAATAATAAAAGTTATACTTTATAATCTAGCTCTTATAATAAAGCGAGTAAATTAAAGGGGGAATTAATAATATTATAATAATTACACTAGTTATTATAGGAGGTATCGGCGAATAAACTAGTAGAATTAACCCCCTTTCGATCTCGTTAATATAAATAATACTCTACGCGATTTTAAGACTAGTTAATAAACCCGCGCCGCACGGATTTATTATTAAATTAATTAATAAATATAATACTCGGAGGCTTTAAGGTAGAAGTTAGGATTATAAAATTTCTTAATATAAAGTTATATTTAACCTCTAGCCTAGCCGCTAGAGTATCTTTATACTCGTTATCCGTTAATAATATATACTCCTAGGTATACTACTCGTTATACTTTAATATATTCCTATTTAATTATTTAAGCCCGGTATCGAAAAGGTTAATAATTAGGTTTAGAGAGAATTTATCCTACTCGGTATAACGAATAAATAACTTATAGGCGAGGTTAAGGGCTATACTTTAAATATCCTCGGTAGCGCTTTTAACCGAATATATAACCGAGGAGGGTTTTCCGAATATAAACTCTATTATTCTTTTTAACTTTAGAAAATATAGGTTATTAAGGGCCTAATTCTTAAATAATACGTTATTATATTTAAAATAATAGGACCGGTCGTATTAAAATACTTTAAGATTATTATTAAATAATTTAAGAAGGCGGTCGAGCTCGAAATTTATATCCGTTATTCCCCGTAAGTTTACGAGATTATTTATTAATATATACTCTTATAACTTTATTATTACTACCGGTGAATTTATTATATAAAGTATATAGAGTAGGGCCTATATATATTTTAGGGTACCGGTAACGTCGGTTTAAAAAAAAATCGTAACGTAGTATAAAGCGTAGCGGAGTAGGTTAATATTAATATATTTAATAATATATCGTAGGGTTAAATAGATTTCGACGTATATATAAAAATTTTAATAATTTTAAAATTATTAATCGCGAGTAAATAAAGGTTAGGTATATATAACTTTAGAAATCTTTTTTAATATACGAGGCTAGGTATTAATATTTAAGGTATTTTATACCGCGAGCTAGGATACGATATCCTTTATACGTTAAAAATCTATAAATTACTATTTTAAGATTCTAACCTATATTTTTATTATACGTATTTAATAATTATAAATAATTAGGTTCTTTAACGCCTAAAAGTCTATTAATTAAATAATCTTAAAGCGATCCTAGTAATCGGCCGCGTATTATAATATAAATAAATCCGTAGAGTTACTAGGGCCTTAATAAATCTTATAGAGTAATTATAATATATTAAAGCGAAGGTATTAAAGATTTAAACCCGGTAGTATGAACTAGTTAAAAGTATTAAATAAAAACTCGGAAATATCGCTACGTAAAGTTTTAATAAATTATATACGTAACTATATTTTAAGATTACTATATATTAATCGAAAATTAGTATTAAAAATAAGGCTCTTATTATTTAATTTAAGTTAATATTTGAATATATCCTTTAATATATAGATATTATTGGCCGTCGTACTTTTATCTTTAAATATTAATATTATCGGGAAGTATTTTATTATTACCGGGTTCAATTTCTTTAAGACCGGTATTATTTTTATTTATAAAGACTTTATATTACTTAAATAAAATATATATACCGCCGAGATTACCGACTCGATATAATATAGCCGAATTTAGAACTGTAATTCGTTAATATACTTTTATTAATATTAAGGCGTAAAAGGAAGAGTAATAAAATTAAAAATAAAGAATATACTTTTATATTTATATTAATAAATATTAACTAACGAGCGATTATCTCGGTTAATAATAACGTAGTTATTAAATATTATATATCCTACCGAAGGGCCCCTTTATCGAAGAGATACCCTTTTAAAATTAACGTAGTAATAATTAATCGGAATTCTCGGTAGTTATTTATTCTTTTTCTACGCCTTTTTTCTATATATTTAAAATTATTATAAATTAAAATAATACTCGCGGCCTATTTTATTATTTAAACTCTTACTTCGGTGTTTTTTTTTAAGGTTATTATACGTCGTTATAATATTAAATATAAAATAATTAAATTAAACTAGTATAGAGTATCGAGAACTCGTCGTCGTACCCCCCTATAATACCTAAGGCCGCTGGCGTAGAGCTGGCGGCTTAGTAATAGTATAAAAGACGTAAAGTAGTTACGGGGTTCATTATTAAATAGTTTTTAAATCCTAGATTTAATAGTAAAACTAATCTCTAAGGATTCTAATAAAACGGGGGAATACTAACTCGATATAGGATTATTAAAAGTTAGAACCCCGCGATACCAAGGCTAGAACCCCGTATCGATAAATAATAATATTATAGAGGTAGCGGGGCGTAGGCGTATATAATATATTAACGCCTTTAGCGGGGCGTAGGCGTATATAACGTATTATTATTTTATAATTACTTCTTTCTTTAGGCCCTAGTCCCTAGATACCTAAATATTTTAATTAAAAAATATTTATTAAAAAATCTTTAAACCCCCTAAAAGAAATAAGGGAAAAAAGTTATTTAATATAACGACGTTACTATATAGTAATCTAAGTATAAGGTTATATACTTAATCCTTTAATACCTATAGTACTAGTTACGGAATAATATTTAGTTAATTAATCGAAACTCGTTAAAAAAACCTTTAAAACCCCCTAAAGAAAATAAGAGAAAAAAGTCTTCCAGTTTATACTATCGGTCCTATAGCGCTAATATATAGTACTAGTCGCGGAGCGATACGAAACTATTTCCTATAGTATTATTATATAGTATTAGTAGTGGAAAAGTAATATTACTAAACTACCCCTACTATATAGTAGTACTAGTAGTAAGTGAATAACATATTCATAAAGCTGTCCCTATAGCGCTAATATATAGTAATAGTAGTTAAATAAGTAATGTTTCTTTCGTCCTTATAGTATTATTATATATAATAATAACGGAGCGAAATAGTATACACTGTCGTTCCTATAGCGCTTATAGTATTTATAGTAAATATAATATATTAGATTATTCCTATAATACCCATAATACTAGTAGCGGAATAGTAGTGGCTACCCTTACTATATACTCCTACTATACTATAATAAACACTAGTAGTAAAGTACTATACATAAGCGGTATAATCTTAATATTATACCGGGAGATTAATAATAATATAACTACTATAATAACGGTTATATTTATTAATAAGAGCGAGATAGCGGAGCGGAGGCGCGTATCGACGTATTATAACGATAAGGTACTTAGCGCGACGGTTTATTATATAAATAAACTCGCCCGCCTATTATTTTCTTTCTTCGTAACTCCTTTAGCCTCTCTCATATATTATTACTCTAACTCTATAATAGTGTTCTAGTATTATAATTAATATATAAATAATACTCTCGTTATATATAGCTTTCTTCTAACTCTATAAATAACTTTTATTTACTAATAGTATTAGTTTATTTATATTAATTTATTTTAGTTATAAATATACTAGTAAGTATAACTAGTCCGCTATTAGCGCGACTGCGTAATACTAATTATAGTAGTAGTTTACTACGCTTCGTAGCTCTTTTACCGGGTCTATTTCTACTAGTTTAATAATAATTATATTCGAGGTACGTCCCCTCTTTATATACTCTATTATATTAATCGCTACGGAATCGACTATTATATAAAGGTAAATTATAACCGTAAGCTCTAAGGCGGTATATATTAATAATAATAAATCCTTAAGCCTTTCCGAAGGAAGGTAAAGAGGTTTATATATTAATATACCCGTATCGGTAATAGGACTCCTAAAGAAGAACGTAAACGTAATTTAATAAATAAAGAAATCACCTAGTAATATAAAATATATAATAAGATAATAGTAATTAGTAGGTAAACCTCTACTATAATCGTTAACCTATAGAATTAATTAACGGCGGCGAACTAGCGTATTAAGGAATTAAAGACGATGAATAAAGTTTTCGAAGAAAAGGCCGAGAGTTTCCGTTAGTATAAACGGGACCTAGAGAGTCCCGAGGAAAATAATATCCTTAAGGATTATACTAAAGAGATTACGTCTTCTTCTAGTAATTCCGATAATAACTAAATCTTTTATATAATATAGTAGCGATATCGAATTCTTTTTTTCTTAAATCGGCGCTAGTTAAACTTACCTAGATATATTATTTAATAATATATTTTAGGTATCTATATAAACTATATTTAAAGTAAAAGTATTTTTATAAATACGATATCTTATCGTTATTATATATAAATAGTTTAATAGTAAATTAAATTTAGTTATATTTTAAAACCGTATAATAAGGTTATAAATATAGAGGAGAACGTCCGTTATATAAATATTAATATAGAAATAATAATATTTACTTTTAATATCGGCTCCGTTTACTCCGCTTTATTATTTTATACGGCTAGGTAACCTCTTTAATTATATTTATATATTTATATTTACTACCCGCTTATTTAAAGGCTTTAATTAGTTTATTAATATTAATAAACTCTTCGTTTAATAGTTATTAATTATATTCTTCGCCTTAACTAGTTTATTTAACTTTATACTAGATACTTTCTTTATTCTTAATTTTATTAATTACCTCTTCTACCTCCTATAGCTTATTATTATTAATAAATTCGGGGGTTTATATAAAAGATTCCGCCGTATTAATGTAGTCGCGAAGATAATATAACTTAAGTAATAATATATAAAAGGTATTATGAATTCTATATATAGAAGGTAATAATAGGCGGTAAATTTATACTTTTATTTTATTAATAATCTTAAAGGGCCCTATAAACTTATAGGATAATTTCTTACTTAAGCGCTTTTACTTTAGGTTCTTAATTATTAATATAACCAAATTACTAACCTTATAACTTTATAATTTATACGTTTTATTATATTATTTAACTTAATATTCGGTAGCGCTTTAAAGGCGCTTTATAATTTTATTCTTTAAAGTTTATAATTATCGTACTTTATTATTTATAACTAGTACTCTTCTTTCTTTAGAGTCGTCCTCGACCTCCTAACGAATTTCAGGATAATAATTATATATACGGAAAAACGGCGTCGTTCCGACGGCGGTACTCTAATTATTATTTATTAAGAATTCTATTATATATAGTAATCTAGTTTAATTAGTTTATTTATTATTAATAAATATACGTAAATAATACTTTAGTACCTAATTTAGGCGCTTTATCTATTTATCCGTTTAAGAGTAAAAAGTAATATTTAGGCGTCGTTTTATTTTCGAATAAAAATATATAGCTAACTAGAAGACGCTCGTAAAAATAAAGTCTTTATCGCTAACGATACTATTAACTATACTATACCGGTAAATAATTTTAAAATAGAATACTTCTACTAGTTAAACGGTATCGATTTTAATAATTATAAATATATACCTAGTTATTTTAGTAAATCGATTTACTACGATAAAGATAACGTTATAAACGGTATCTTTATATTTATTAGGCGGTAAACTAGTTATAAAATCTATAGAAATTTCCTTTTATAATTAAATAGTAATAGGAAGCGAATTTAATTCGTTATATAAATAATATCGCGGCGCCTTCGTCCGTTAATATATATCGTAAATTTTAATATAATTCGTAACTTACTTTAGGCTACCCTCCTAGAAAAATTTTCGGGTAAATAATTTATACGACTTTACAGCGTTAAAGTAGCCTATTAAAGAATTATTATAATACCTCTTTATAAACTCTTCCTTTAGAGCTTTATCCCTTAGTATATAAAAGCGACCGTTATATCTTAATAATCCCTCGGAGTCTATAGCCCATATTTTATTCTTTATATAATAGTAATTCTTTAGTATATTCGCTTTAGTTCGAAAAGAGTTTACCTAATTATTATAAATTTATAATTCCCGAATTAACGTTTTAATAGGCCTTTTAGGATTATTATATATAGTTTTAGGTATTATTATAATATCCCGCCTTAGAATTACTACTCTTAACTTTATAATTTAAAAAGTAGGGGTTATAACTACCTTTATTTCCTTATCTCCTTCCGATAATTAACTACTAGTCTAAAGAGTAAGTTTATTCTAAAGCGTTAGTAATAATTTAATATTTAACGGCGATACTCCCTTATAATTAAGGCGCCGCGACGGTATATCGGTAAAATTTAATTTCCTAGCCCGATAAAAGATCTTAAAGTTATAAATAGTTAATTTAAATACCTAACGGGCTTATTTAAAGTTTAGCTCCTTCTACTTTATAAAACCCTTTAAATTATTATAATTAATCTAGACTTTAATATAATAGGGGCTACCTTTTAGGTAGTATCGTTATTATTTTATTACTACTATAACGGCGAGTAATTCTTAATTATAGGTTTTATAGTTTTATTCTAAGGGATTTAATTTCCGTAACTAGAATATTATAGGGCGCTAATAATTATCTTTATCCTACTACGATAATATAAAGTTAAGATTAAAGTTAGAAGTATCTATCTCTATATATAATTATTTAGTTAAATTATAATAGCGTAGAAAAAGCGCGTTTACGAATATATCTCGTAAGATTTAAAATATTTCCGTAGCGTTATTTATTTATTTAAACGGACTTATTTTCTTACCTACTTTACTACCCTTAAATAAACTAGTAAATAGCGTAGTTATATTAGAATAATTATAAATAAACCGCCTATAAAAGTTAACGAAGCCTAAAAAGATTTATACCTCTCGATATATTTTTAGTTAAGGTTATTCTTTAATAATCCTAACGCGTTCCGGGTCTATAACTACCCTATTAATAAATACTATAAAATTTAAAAACTCGACCGTTTCGGTATTAAATCGGTATTTCTTAAAGTTAATAAATAACTAGAACTAATATAATCGTTTAAATATTTATTTAATATACCGCTAATACTCCGCCGGCTTAATATTATAAATTAGGATATTATCTAGATATACTACGTATATTATATTTATTAAATTTATAAATATACGGTTAATATAAACTTAAAATATTACCGGTATATTAACGAACCTAAAAGGTATAACTAAATATTCGAAGTAATTATAACGAGTTCGGAAAATAATTTTTTATTTATCGCTTTCCTTAATCCGGATCCTATAATAAATATCCTTAAAGTCTAATTTCGTAAAGATTTTAAAACCGTATAAACGGTTTAATATCTCGGTAATTAAGGGTAACGGGTATCGATTCTTAATAATTACTATATTTAAGCCTTAGTAATCTACGTAAAGACGTAGCCTATTATCTTTTTTAGGTATAAAAAGAATAGGTACTCCGGCTAATAAAATTAAATAACGGATCTAGCCTTTATAAAATAAGGATTCTAAATAACGCCGTAGCTCCGATAATTTAATTTAAAATAAATTATAAAGAGGCTTATAGGGCGGTTCTTTATTAATTTTTATCTCGATAACGTAATCTCTTTATTTAAAAGTAGGTAGGGTACTCGTCTTTTTATTAAAAAAAATATTATAAAACCCTATAAGTTTCTTAGGAACCTTTAGGTTAGGAAATTCTTCTTATTCACTTTATAATATTATAATATATACGACCGCGAATATATTCGATTTATTTTTAAAACTACTAGTAAATTTAGCCGGTTCTTTAATTTATAAATTACTAGAATTAATTTTAAACCGCTATTAATCCGCCTTAAAATTAATTAATATTTTTAATTAACGTAATTTAGGTATATCTAGAATAACGTCTAAATCTTTAAAGTCTATAGTATAGAATAAAATATTATATTTACGCCCTTAATTTTAACTATCGACTATTTAATAATTTAATTAATATATATTATAGTAATATATACTTTACCCGTTAATTACTTTAACTAGCGGTAAAATAGCGTTATAAGGTTCTAAATCGTTTTTAACGACGAACCGTTATAAAATTAAATTAATCTACGCTTTTAAATTAATTAAGGTAATAAGTTATTTAATCTTATCTTAAAGAGTAATCTAATCTTTAAAAAGAATAAAAGGGTATACCTCTATTAATTGTTTTTCTTACTCTTCTTCCGAGGCGTAAATTAGGTTTAATTATTTTTTACCGATATTATATTAACGTTTATAACTAGCTTATCTATATCGGGATATTTAGACTTAATATAACCTTCTATTTTATAATAATAATAGATAATCTTATCGTACGAAGAATTAATAATATTAATTTTATATTTATTACCCTTCTCTTTTAAATACGTTTATTTAATATTATCGCCGGTATTAAACTTAGTAATTCGGTCTATTATAAATTTTCCTTTATTAGGGTTTTTTAACTAGGAACCCGAATTAGAATTAAAGTCGTTTATTAACTATATATACTTTAGATTCTTTTTTTATATAATAACCTAGGTAAGAATTTCTTCCCTTTAAATAAATATACTACCGGTATTAAGAATCTTATTTTTAAACTTAGACTTAAATTTAACTAAAAAGAAATTTATTTTATACTCCTCTAAAAACGGGGGTAATTAGGTTTTTATTTCTTTAAAGTAGGCCTTAAATAACGATATCTTTTAATAAAGCTATTATTTAGTTTCCTCCTATTTCTTATAAACGAGGAAACGGCGGTTAACTAGATCCGTTACTAAATTAAAAAGAAACTTTTTAAAAAAACTAAATATAATACTAGTTAAACTATATAAATTATAGTATTTATATTATTATATTAAAGGGTTACCCTCTAACGAGTCTATATAATATACGATCCTTAAATAATCGGTAGTGAAATACTCAGGATTAATTAAAAATTTAATATTTATATCGTAGAACTAATATAAATATTTACCTTCGCTCGTACCCTTATAAGAATATATTTTATTAGGGCGTAGTATTTTCGCCCTAATAAGGATATCCCTATTAAGTATAATTAAATTTATTATTATTCTACCGGTAGGTATAATAATTAAAGGACCTCTATTATAAATAGTAGATTTTACTAGCGCTCCGTTAGTGGGTATAGAAATAGTAGGATTATATAGTTTTTAATTTTAAACTTATAATACCCCTAACTCTTATTATTATTTAAAACGACGGTTTTCTTCTTTAATAACTTTAAGCTATACGTCTAAAGTCTCTTCGGGGGTAATAATACCTTCGAATTCGTTACCGTCTTTACGACGGGGGTCGTCGGAGGGGGTTTAGTCGATATTATCGTCGCTAAATTCTTCTAGATATCCCGAGGTTAAACCCGATATCGTAACGACGATAGGTCTTTTCCTTAAAAAGATTTAAAAGATTAAAACTATAATATTTAAAGCCGCTAGCGTAGAGCTAGCGGTTTAGTAATAATATAAAAGACGTAAAATAATTACGGGGTTTATTATTAAATAGTTTTTAAATCCTAGATTTAATAATAGAATTAATCTCTAAGGATTTTAATAAAACGGGGGAACGCTAACTCGATATAAAATTATTAAGAGTTAAAACCCCGCGATATTAAGACTAGAACCCCGTATCGATAAGTAATAATATTATAAAGGTAGCGGGGCGTAGGCGTATATAATATACTAGCGCCTTTAACGGGGCGTAGGTATATATAACGTATTATTACTTTATACCCCCTTTAATATAAATAAAGTTTTAAAATCGTCTAAAAGTTAGTCGACTTATAAGGTTATATTAAATAATAGAGTATTAATAATATAAAAACGGCGGGTTATTAAATAATAGGATTTATTAATAATAACGATAAACTATTTAGTTTATTCTCGTAGTAAACTCGGTAGAAGATATTAAGTTATTACGGGGCCAGTCGTAATATAATTAAAATAATATTTTTAAATAGTTATAAGGTACCGCCCTTAAGCCCTTCTACGGGTAAATAAAAAATATTAAATATTTTATACTCCCCTAGGACCTTAATTTCTTGTTAAAATATATTAATAATTAACTAGCCCTACTTTTTAACTAGCGAATCGCGCCGTTTAGGTATTAATTATTTTTCGAATCAGGAATCGCTAAATAACTCGTTATAGGCGAAATCGAAAAATTACTTTTACGTTAAATAAAAAGTATAAATTTTATATAGTTTATAAAGCGCTCTTAAAAATCTTTTTATATCCTATTATATATCGGTTATTATTATTAATATACTAGTAATCTTTTCGCCCTTTATCTACCGTCGACGATATTTTTTATTACCCGCTATCGTCTCTTCTAATAAATTATTATTACCGGTAGGGGTAGGAGTAGGGGCGGAGGAAGAATTTAAATAAAAGAAGGTAAAGATTAACCTATTTAAGACTATATAAGAGCGGAGGTTTAGGATAAAGATATAACGCGCTCGCTTAAACGGGCGGTTTACGATCTTTATATATAACGGAGATAAACGAGGAGGCGATATTAAAGGGTTAAATAATAAATTAATAAATAATAACGTAGTTTTTATTTTAATATAATTTATAACGCGGATTATTAATATTAAGGATTAATATTAATAATTAATATAGGATTATTATAATTAAAATTAAAATAATAGAGTTAAACGAAACCGCGCCGCGCGGTTTTACCTTATAGTTAATAATATCCTATATTATTTATATAGCTTAATACTAGCGCCCTTTAATCTTATTATCCGCCTACCGAAAAAAACTACTCTCGTTATAAAAATTTTTCTCCGTTTATTTTACTTTACTTTATATTACTTTAAATAACCTTAATATCTTTAAACGGTATCTTTAAATAACTTTCTATATATATACTCGGTTAACCCTTAATAATAAATTAATATAATTTTAAATAATTAGGTCCTCTTAAATTACTTTATATATTAATATTTAATTAACGGGTAATATTAAAACGAGCTAGGTACCGGCCGGAAATCGATAAAGAATTAAATTAAATTTATTCGATAACCCCGATAACGTAAGATTTATTACCGTTTACTTTAAATAAATAAAGATTAGGTTTAATTATTTATCGGACTCCTTATTATCTAAAGTCTCGTTATCTTCCTTTACCTTTATAAATTATAAAAGAATAATTTTTTAAAGGGTAACGTCTAGGCGGCCTAATATTAAATTATATAATATTTTAAACCGAGTAATCTTTACGTCCCTACGCGTATACGGTACCGAAATAAATTAATTATAATTAATTATATATATTAACTCCTAGATCTTATTTATCCTATATATATAATTATTTATTATCTTTCCCCGCCCCTTTACCCTCTTTTATTATTCGGTTATATTTTTATAAAAACCTAGAATAATCTTTATATAATTATTAATAGTTTTATTATTAAGAGATATTAATTCTTATATAATATTAACTCTATATTTATAGGCGAGATATTTAAATATATTTATATTAATATATCGGAAGAAGGTCGAGTCTTTAGGCCGAGTATATTTAATATAATAAAAATATAAAACTAGTCGGTGATTATAATTAGGTCGTAGGTATATATATAAAATCTAATATATCGGATCTTACTAGATAATTTATTATATTAATAAATAAAATATTATCCGTAACTACTCTTTATTAGGTTATTTATTCCGCTTTATTTAATAGTAAAGATATATATCGAACTCCTCCGTTATAATATCTTTAACTTTAACCTCGGAGTTACCCTTTAAATTTACCCCCGTTTATAATTAATTAAATATATTTTTAATAATAACGTTACCCGTCTCTTTCTAGGTATCCTATACTTCTAGCCCTCCTATTTTACGAATAATAGACCGTAATATTTAATCGGTTAAGAATACTCTAATACTCGCTTTAATCATTCGGTATTTATAGACCCTATATTTATTATCGTTTATCTATAATCGGGTTATTATCCGTTATTAATTTTTAGTAGTTATACTAATCTTAAAAGTATCTATATTACTTCGATAACGCTAGTATTTAATTAATCGTAAACGGATACTCTCTTCGTTTAATAATTTAGTTTATAAACCGAAATATCTAGTTATAGCGTATAAATATATATAATAAATATATCGTAAATCGGACCTAGTTTTTATAAATACTCGGAGGGTACCGATTTAATTAACCTCGCTATTTATATTAATAACTTTTAGATTTTTCTTTACTACCCGTTTAAAGGAATTAACCGATAGGCCTATATAATTATAACCAAAATACTTAACCCGATTATTTATTCCTTAATCTTTATCGCCGTTATTATCGTCGTTATTATCGTCCTTATTAAAATTACCGCTCGAAGATACTATATTTTTATTCTCCGAGGTACCGCTTAAATCGTTATTATTAATTTTATAATTTACCGACTCGGGCTTAATCTCCTTATTATTAATAACTTAATAGTTATATCTCTTACGTTTTTTTTATAATAAAGGTCCCTCGTTATTATCTATCCTTAACTTTATTAGATACTTTTAATTAATCTTTAATTTTATTAATTATTTATCCGTTAAACCCGATTTAATTAAAAGAGTATAAATATTAATTTTACTTAAGTTATTTAATATTTATTAATCTTTCGGGATACTTTTACGCGTAGATCCTCGTTTATAATTATTTTATTTTAAATAATTAACCGTTAACTAAATAATTATAAAATAAATATCGTTATAGATAAATTTCTTAGCGATTTAATTTACGTAGCCGAGGTGATTTTCCTTTATAATATCGAATTATTAATTTTATACTACGATCCTTTATATATTTCGTATACCTTTAATATATTTCTCTTTTCGTCTACGATTAATTATCGCCCGTTTTTATATATCCTATAAAATCGTCGAGTCTAGCGCTTTATATATCTTTTATTTACTCGCGAATCTTACCGTTTAAAGTCTATCGTTTATTAATATACTTTATACCTCGGTAATAATCTCGTTAATAATCTCCGTATTATTAACGAACTTTTTTAATATATCTTAAATTAGATTAATTTATATCTTTAATTCTCCGGTTTAATATATCGTTTCGTTAATCTTCTAGCGTATATTTACTAGTAATTTATTCGTCGCTTTAATTATAAACGCGAGGATTAAGGCTCTAATAACCGTTAAAGAAGGAGAATCTTTATAAGATATTAACGAGGATAATATAATAAATAATTAAATAATAAATTAATAAAAAATAAAAAGAGGTAAAGAGCTTTAACGAATAAAAGTAATAAAGATTTAAATAAAATTAATAAATAAAGTGAATTATTATACTACCGACGATAATAATAATAGGGTTAGTATAATAAATATTAATAATAATACTAGTAATAATAATCGTTAGTAAACCTTACGCACTAAATTTTAATATACGAAGTTATTACTTTAGAAGATTATTTTAAAATTTAAATATTTTTAGCTAGGAGGTAAAGTTTAAATAAATATTTAATATTAATTAATATACGAAGTTAATACTCTAGAAGATTATTTTAAAATTTAAATATTTTTAGCTAGGAGGTGAAGTTTAAATAAATATTTAATATTAATTAATATACGAAGTTAATACTTTAAAAGATTATTTTAAAATTTGAATAATTTTAACTAGGAGGTGAAGTTTAAATAAATATTTAATATTAATTAATATACGAAGTTATTACTCTAGAAGATTATTTTAAAATTTAAATATTTTTAACTAGGAGGTAAAGTTTAAATAAGTATTTAATATTAAATAATAACGTTTTAATTTAATCTCTTTATTTAATATTAATAACGACTAAATCTTAAATATCTTTAAATTAAATAAAAACTTAAAATTCACTTTCGAATAATAAAAATTCACTTTTAAATAATATAATTATTAATAATAATATTTAGGCGCCCCTAGCCCCGCCTAAAAATCTTTAAACTTTAAAATTATTTCTTAAACTAACTTTTATTTTAATTTTTACTTCTTCTTTCTCCTCTTTAAATTAATTTTCTTAATCTCTTTATTTAATCTTTATACTTTAATATTAATTATAATAAAGGATAATAATATTTATAATTTAATATTAATTACGGAGATTAATAATCTTTTAAATAATATAATTTACTCTAACGATAATAATAACGAAGGGGATTTATTAAATAAACCGTCCTCCGATAATATAAATATAAGGATAACTTTAAGCGAGATATTTAAGAATAAAACTTTAATAAATCCTACTCGTTAACCTCTACCGTTTATTATATTAATATTATAACTAGAATTATTTTACGGAGGACTATAGACTAGCCTTCGAAGATAATAATATTAAACCGAAGTATAAAGAGCCTACCCCGAAGTTAGGTATAAAATATAAATTAAATAAAAATAACGCGTTAGTCCTAAAAGTTAAACCGGCGGTATTTAAGGCTTAAAAAGTTAAGAAGGAATAATCGATTTATAGTAGAAAGAAGAAAGAAAAAGTAGATAAAAATAATAATAACGATATATTAATCGATAACGACGCTATATTAATCGATAACGATATTAATTATAATTATAAGAATATAAAGGATTAATTTAATAATAAAGAGATATTTATTAAATATAAATTAAAAATACCTATTAAATTTAGAAAGAATAAGGTTATAAGGTCTATTAAAGGAATATTTATAAAATAAAGAAAAAAAAGAATAAACTCTAGGATTAAGAGAGACGAGGATTTTAATAAATTTATAAAGAAAAAGCGCGATATTAAAGCCGCTAAACCTCTAACCTAAAGAATAACGATATATAATACTATTTATTACGACCTTTATAACTTAATTAGAAAGAATATTAATAAACCCGCCGAGCGTTTATATATAACCTTCGTAACTTATAACTACTTTACTTTATTTATAAATCTAGGAATTTTAAAAATCGATTAAATCCTTAAATCTAGTATCCGTTTAAATAATTAAATTATTTTATTTATAATTAACTAGTACCCGGCTAGAATCCTTATAAATTAATTAAACGAATTCGATCTAGCCGGAATAATATATAATTTAAAATACCCTCTCGGTTATACCGCTAAATAATAAAAAGCGGTAAGGGATATAAATATCGACGGGAATATATTAATAGCGGGGGAGGAGGGATAATATTATATATAAACGAAGGGCCTATATATATTAGGTAGATAAAAGGCGTTTAATATTAATTTATACCTTAAGTATCTAGTTAGGAAGAAGATTTATTATTAAAAATTAATATAAAAACGATCTTATAAAGTATATATTTAATTTATATATAAATACCCTAAGGACCCGACCTTCCTAACTCTATTATTATATATTAAATTATTATTATTTATAAAGGAGG